>ENA-OREC01001163-OREC01001163.1-marine-metagenome-genome-assembly--contig:-NODE-1163-length-12743-cov-85.896574_pt1 | contig 12743 bp, 10 predicted proteins | sample MGYA00248626_ERZ508543 | MGnify/ENA primary metagenome ERZ508543 (study PRJEB26211, sample SAMN05518279) | marine metagenome | isolation source: Puget Sound, Washington, USA | host: Bankia setacea... | reverse complement strand
CCAATACCCAGCCGATGAGCCAGTGGCGCAAATACCTCGGAAACTTCTCTGGCGACCTTTTGTCGCCGCTCAGCAGGCGCATTTTTGACAGCACGAATGGCACAGGTACGCTCCGCAAGCTTGATGAGTGCTACCCTGACATCATCAACCAACGCCACCAGCATTTTGCGTACATTTTCCGCCTGCTCTTCCGATTGCTGGCCAAATACTGATTCGTTAGAGTGATTGGACAGGCCGCTGATGGCAGCCATCTGCTGTACGCCCTCAATTAGCCTAGCAACCACCTCTCCGAACTGTTCGCGTACAGTTTCAATGGGCAGTTTTTGCTCGCGCACGCTGCGGTACAAAATGGCCGCCATCAGGGTTTCTTCATCGAGTTGCAAATCAGCCAGTATTTCGGCCATTTCCAACCCGGCATTGAGCGTAGAGTAGCCCTCTCCCCACCCGGCGTTATTAATGCCGTCACGGCTTACCACCTGCTGCGCAAGCATACAGGCTTGATGGAGGCATTCCTGAGTCGGCTCTGGGACATGCGCCAGCTCTTGGATACGCTTCGTCCAAGCGGTGATATCCACTGCGCCTTCGTGGTCGATTGGGTGGTCTTGCCTGACTTTAACCATTTAGAGTTTCAGCCCCTTGACTATGCAGACGGTGGGTTAAAGATACCTGAAGAGAGATAACGATCTCCCCGATCGCAAATTATGGCGACAATGACGGCATTTTCCACTTTTTGACTAATTTCTAATGCAGCCGCGACCGCACCACCGGAAGAAACCCCACAAAAAATACCCTCTTTTCGGGCTAAATCACGCATGGTGTCTTCGGCAAGCTGCTGAGACATATTAACCACTAGGTCGATATCCTCATCATTAAATATCGAAGGTAAATACGCTTTCGGCCAACGACGAATACCCGGAATAGCGGCGCCTTCTTCCGGCTGCAGGCCAACAATCTGAACGTTTGCGTTCTGCTCTTTAAGGTAACGCGAAACCCCCATAATGGTACCAGTGGTTCCCATAGAGCTGACAAAGTGGGTAACCATGCCAGCCGTTTGAGACCAAATCTCCGGCCCGGTTCCGCCGTAATGAGCCAACGGGTTGTCGCTGTTACCAAATTGGTCGAGCACTATACCCCGGCCTTCACTCTCCATTTTCTGCGCAAGATCACGAGCGCCCTCCATGCCTTTGTCCTTGGACACCAAGATTAATTCGGCACCATAGGCCGCCATTGAGGCCTTGCGTTCGTCAGTAGCATTTTCGGGCATGATCAAAATCATACTATAACCCTTCACGGCTGCAGCCATGGCCAAGGCTATACCCGTGTTACCGCTTGTCGCCTCGATTAACGTATCACCGGGCTGTATCCGTCCCCGGGACTCAGCATGGTTGATCATCGACAAAGCCGGACGATCTTTCACTGAACCCGCCGGGTTATTGCCCTCGAGTTTAACCAGAACTGTATTGCGCTCGGTTCCGGCCAATCGCTGAAGCCGCACCAGCGGCGTCTGACCAATGCAGGATTCAATGGTAGGAAATTCCTTCATCCTTGTTGTGTCTCACCCAGGTTTGTTGTTTGCTTTTGCACTTTATTCTACTGTAGCTATTCGTTTACCATTAGCGCCGAACGATCGCGCGCTAGCAAGGATTGGTACTCAGTCTGAAGCGACTTACATTGCTTCACAAATGGCTTAGCTCGCAGGGAGCGCAATTCTAGCAGTTCTACTTCCTAAATATCGTCTTTTTGCCTATGCTATCCGGGAATTTGAAAGTGAAACCGATAACAATGCAGACACCTTACCCACAGGTTCGTTACCCGTAAATTCGCGTCACAGATTCGCGCACCCTTTTCCTCCAAGGCCATTAGATGTCTAGAAATCGAGCAATCAATACAAAACTGGTTCAGTTAATCCTAATACCCTGCTCCTTTGCACTACTCGGGCTTGCGATTCTCTTCTACTTGTTGCAGAGCCAGTTTTTACAGGAACGCAAAGAACAACACGACAACTTCCTCGATACGCTGCTAATAAACTTCGCCACACAGCAACATCACGCCACCTCGCTGGAAGCATTTAGCGATACAATTCTAAGTATGGAAGGCAGTTTGTCCTTCGCGCTATTGAACAATGAATTAGAACCCGTGTGGGAACGAGGCATCCCCCTAAAGCCTTACCAGATAGACTACCTAGAGCAGCATGTATCCAACGAAATCGGCCGCCAAAACCGCTGTATAGAGCGCAAATGTTATTTAATCATCCCCCCTCCCGAAGCGAGCCTTGATGCACTAACGGCCCCCATTGCCAATGCCAGTTTTTTCCTGGTGGTCACAGACAACCTCGGGCACTCCTTGGCTCGCTATCAGTTTTTGCTAGCGTTAGTTCTAGGCTTAGCCATTTGTATGGTGCTAGCCGGAATACTATTGAACCAATTTAAATATAAAATTATTCTCCCCCTAGAAAATATACACTCGGGTATTCGCGAATACATTAACGGTCGCTACGGGAAAAACATTGTCGTTGAGCAAGAAGATATTTACGGCGACTTGGTCGAAGACATTAACGAATTAGCCACGCTGCAAAAAACCTCACAGGAAGATTTGCAAAAAAATATTGACCAATCAACGTCCGAGCTTCGAGAAACCCTAGAAACAGTCGAAATTCAAAACATTGAACTCGATATCGCCCGTAAAACCGCGCTAGAAAGTAGCCGAGTTAAATCGGAGTTTCTAGCCAACACTAGCCACGAAATCCGCACCCCGCTAAATGGCATTATCGGTTTTTCCGAGTTATTGAAAAAAACCGTAATGAATTCACAGCAGGCAGAATACCTAGAGACAATTGATGAGTCGGCAAAAGGGCTGCTAACCATCATTAACGACATTCTAGATTTTTCGCGCCTCGAAATTGGCAAGCTTACACTTGAATATAAACCCGTTCGATTACGGCAGGTAATTGAAGAGTCTCTGCGTTTACAAGCGCCCTCGGCACACGAAAAAAAATTGCGCTTACTCACCATTATCGATCACGACATTCCCGAGCACCTACTGGGCGACCCGCTGCGTTTAAAACAGGTCTTGACCAACCTGCTTTCCAATGCCATTAAATTTACCAATACCGGCCACATACTCATCAGCGTCGGCAAGGAAGACCGCGCAGACAACCAAATCTCTCTACAATTTCGTATCACCGATAGCGGCATCGGCTTGAATCAGGCCCAACAAGACAAATTATTCGACGCTTTTACGCAATTGGATTCGAGCGAAAGCCGTGCTCACGGCGGCACAGGATTAGGACTTGCCATTGCCAAAGGGCTTGTTGATCGCATGCACGGCCAAATCGGTGTAGACAGCGAACCCGGAAAAGGCGCGACCTTCTGGTTTTCCTCCACCTTGGGCCGCAACCCAAATGCCGCTAATACCTCAGGCTACTTAACCGGAACACTGCGCAACGTACGCGCTATGGTTTACGACTGCTCCTCCATGAGCCGTACGGAAATCACTCATTACATGCGCGGCTGGGGAGCCGAAATAAACGAAATATCCAGGTTCGAAGATATTGATGAAAAAACCGCCTATGCCTGCCGTTCCGGGCAAATACATTTAGCCATCGTCGACGCGCAGGTAAACGATAAAACCTTCGACAAGCTCAAGCTGCGTAAGATTATTGACGTGCTCAACTTAGACTACTCCATTCCGGTTATTGTTTTGGCATCACCCTCCATTCAGCGCCTTATAGAACCTGCCATTACCGGTACTCACTCGGTCATATTACAGCGCCCGATATTATGTAACCGCCTACATCAAACGGTATGCGAACAACTAGGCATTATCATTCCGGACACTGAGCAGGAAATAGCACCTCCACAGGGGGTAGTAACAGAGCCCCACAAACAAACACGCATTCTGGCCGTAGACGATAATCCGGCAAATCTGCGACTGGTCAGTGAACTACTAAAAGACATTGACGTTGATGTAACATCCGTCGATAACGGAGCCGACGCCGTAAAGCTCTGCGACTCCACCAGTTTTGACTTAATACTAATGGATATCCAAATGCCGGGGATGGACGGTATCGAAGCAACCAAGGAACTGCGTAAGCGTGAAAACCCAGACCACCGTACGCCAGTGGTTGCTCTCACTGCTCACGCCGCCAACGAGCAGAAATCAAAACTTCTTCTAGCCGGTATGGACGACTACCTCACCAAACCGGTGAGTGAAAATGAACTTCGGCACATTATTGACCGCTGGGTATCGCGCAACCCCTACAAACGAACGGAAACCCCTATCAGCAGAGCTTCAACACCGAGCCCGGACGCCGAGTTAATCGACAACGAACCGGATGAATCAGAAAAACTTATTAACATTCAGCTCTCACTGGAGCTGGCCAAAAATAAGCCTGATCTCGCCCGAGACATGCTCAATATGCTCCTAGATTCACTACCGGTAACCCGTACCAACATTGAAACCTACCTTAGCGAAGGTAACCACAAGGAATTACAGGAAGCCATCCATAAACTGCACGGTGGTTGCTGCTATTGCGGCGTTCCACGGCTAAAAAAGTACAGCGCAGAGCTGGATGCCAAAATGCAAAGCGCACTGGAAAAGGACGAAGTTACTCCCTTACTTGAAGAGAAAGTTGCACATTTACTTAGCGTTATTAATCAGCAGCTGGAATGGCAGGCCTCTGTCGAAGTCGAAGCACTTTTTTCTGATGAAGACTGATGATTATCAGACTTCTCCTGAAGAGTATATTGCTACCGCCACTTTGCCAAATTATATTGGCAGGCGCCGGGCTCTGGCTGTTACGGCGGCATCCAGCCACGGGGAAAGCGTTGATCGCTACCAGCCTTACCAGCTTATTTGCTCTTGCGACGCCTCTCGCCAGCAACGCTCTGCACGCGCGCTTAGAAAACACACAGGCCCTCTCACCCGAAACACTGCCTAGTATTGACGCCCAGGCCATTGTCGTATTGACCGGCGCCCAAAATAACGATACTCCGGAATTTGGGCACCCAATTTCCTCCGGTGAAGCTTTAATGCGACTGAGATACGCCGCTTTCCTGCAGCGCCGTACGCACTTACCTTTATTAGTGACAGGTGGCTACACGGCAGGCGAAACCACCACAAGTCTCGCCCATACGGCAGCGTTCGATTTACAGGACGGATTTAAAGTAACACCCGAATGGCTGGAAAGTAGCAGCAGAACAACCGACGAAAACGCTAAATTCAGTTATGACATGTTAGCGGCAATAAATATCGACAAAATTTTACTCGTATCAAGCGCATATCACATGCCGAGAGCACAATTATTATTCGAAGCAGCCGGGTTTGAGGTTGTGCCAGCACCGACCTATTTTGTCTCTCAACAACCGTTTCGGTTTCACCAGCTCATTCCAAGTGCTCGCGCACTCAGTGACAGCACCCAAGCCTTACACGAATGGTTAGGACTACTCTATTACAGAGTGAAAACTACCTAAACAACTCGCGACTCTGTAATGGTTTACCCCCCAAGAGATTAGCAAGCGCGATTCTAGCTAACCTTTTGGCGGCCGCACGCGTTGGCGGCGAGGACCAGCTTTGATTACCGATGAGCACAATCTCGCTCGCGGTAAAAACGTCACTCTGAGCAGCAGGCGCAGTGGCCTCGACCACAACGGGCCTAAAACCATGGTCATAGCGGTAATGAATTTTGGATCCGTCAACAATGGGCTTGCCTACTACATCTTCTGTAAAGTTCACCGCGTAACCCAATTCTTCTATCAAATAAAATTCAAACTGCCTTAACGCAATATCTTCCTCACCAGATTCCGCTAGCGCCAAGCGACTCAAACAAAGTCCGTAAGCGTCAAACAAATTGATATTAGCGTCATCCGTCGCAAGCAAACGCTGCAACAATTCATTGACGTAAAGCCCGCAAAACAACTTTACGCCTTTCGCTAACAGTTGCGGGCTCACTTGTTCGTAGTGGGTAAGGTTTTTAAGTCCAGATTTACCCGAAAAATTGATCACAAAAGGCGTAAAAGCCTGTGGACGAACAACGCCGGGAGACTTTCGCTTAGGCATACGCAGCGCCGCTGTAAAACGGCCGTGTTCGCGTGTAAAGAGTTCAATAAGAATTCGACTATCGGTGTAGTCGCGGTGGTGCAGAATATAGGCAGGGTGGTGCTCTACCTTAATCATCAAAACCAAGGCTACGTAGGGCGCGCTCATCGTCTGACCAGCCACGTCTCACTTTTACCCACAGATTAAGCATTACTTTTGAATCGAAGAGCTTTTCCATATCAAGCCTTGCCTGCTGACCAATTTGCTTGATACGGTCGCCTTTATCGCCAATCAACATTCTTTTCTGACCCGATCTCTCCACCAAAATCGCGGCGCTAATGGTAATAAGATTACCCTCTTCCACGAACTCTTCAATTTCGACCGCAGACTGATATGGCACCTCGTCACCTAGCTGGCGGGTAATCTTCTCACGGACTATCTCAGAAGCCAGAAAGCGTGAGTTTTTATCGGTAATCTGGTCTTCCGGAAAATAGTGTTCGCCCTCTGGCAGGCGCTCGACAACCAGCCGCTCCAACTGATCGAGATTTTGCATTTTCAATGCAGAAATTGGCACCAACTCGGCCTTAGGCATGCGCTCGGCTAACTTTTGTAGGTGAGGCAATAGGTCGGATTTATTATCTATTTGATCAACCTTATTGATAGCAACAATTATGGGGCAGTCAACATTATTTACCTGCTGCTCTACCCAGTCGTCCTCTTCCGTCCACTGTTTTTTATCCACCACAAAAATCACAACATCCACATCCTTCAATGCAGAGGAAGCGGTTTTATTCATGAATTTATTGATGGCCTTTTCTTGGCCTTTGTGAATACCAGGAGTATCCACAAACAACATCTGTACGTGCCCAACAGTTTTAATGCCAAGCACGTTATTGCGTGTAGTTTGCGGCTTGCGGGAAGTAATGCTGATTTTTTGTTCCAGCAGATGATTTAACAGTGTCGATTTACCTACATTGGGTCGGCCGACAATGGCTATATAGCCGGATACAGATTTACTGGGCATCATAAACTCTTGAACGTATTAAATGGCATTGGACGGTACCTCTCTTCATTGATTTTAGCCTCTGGCTTTGCCCGTGATTCATGCATACGGAAAAACTTATGGGCATGTAGTGGTATTGGCTAGAGGAAAGCATTAACGCCGTGCTGAGCCCAAGAGCAACTAATAGTATTGCTCTTAGCTTACACCTAAAATCTGCAACATTTTTTGTGCCGCTAGCTTTTCAGCTTGGCGCTTACTGCTAGCAATGGCTTTGGTAGAATCTACACCACGACCAACCTCACAACATATCTCAAACTCTGGAGAATGAGAGTCCCCAAGACAACGTAATACTCGGTACTGCGGCAGCGGTTTTTTTCGTTCTTGGAGATATTCCTGCAAGCGCGTTTTTGCGTCTTTTTCGGTTTGCTCTGGCGAAACCTGTTCAAGTCGGGTCGCATACCACGACAACACAATATCCCGACAGACCTCCATGCCAGACTCAAGATAAATGGCCCCAAGAAGAGCTTCTACGGTATCGGCAAGAATCGAAGCCCGTCGAAACCCGCCGCTTTTCATTTCACCCTCGCCGAGAAAAAGGAACTCCCCTAACTTAAAATCGCGTGCAATTTCAGCAAGTGTTTCGCCCTTTACTAAAGTTGCCCTGAGACGGGTGAGGTCACCTTCTCGAGCACGGGGAAAACGATTAAATAGGCTTTCAGCAATGAAAAAATTCAGCAGTGAATCACCTAAAAATTCCATGCGCTCGTTATTTTCTTTCCCAACACTACGATGGGACAACGCTCTGACCAACAAAGATTGATCGTTAAACTCGTAGCCCAATGCCGCGCTGAGCTGCGCTTTATTCAGGTTCGATAAGATACTCACAACAGAGCTCCGGATTGGATGTATCCAGCTGACTTTTAAATGTCAGTAAAACATCTATATTGAGGAACATATGTATACGTTTCTCATATTCATTGTTGACCAATACTCGATCCTTTTTTCGAATCACCTTGAAACTTTCGGCTTCTGGACCCCGGACATTATTAACCATCATGAAATTATCTAGCTTTCGATATATGTCACGTTTGTCCATGCTGCCAAGGTTTTCCTCCTGCTCCGCGAGAGATTTCAAGGCAGCGTCAATCGAGATATTATCAAGATAATGTGGCCCCAAGCGAAAAAAACAGAGCAAGAAAAACCCTGCAACCATGAGGATAACCAACCACGTAATCGAGCCTAGTCCAGCTTGTGATTTAATCGATTTCATATCTTCACTCCACTCAACAATTGGTGAAACTACTTAATGGATCCAGCCCGTGAAAAACTTGGCAGTGTTCCTCCCCAGTGCATCCATACCGCGAATGCTTTGCCCACTATACGCTCTTCGGGAACAGGGCCCCAGACACGGCTATCTGAGCTGTTATCGCGATTATCGCCCATCATAAAATATTCGCCGTCACTCAGCACCCACGTACCTTCCGGTCCCGCACGGCCGGCGACACTGCATTTTCGCATCACATGCGATTCGTCGCCCAAGCGCTCCTCCGCCAACTGATAGTGGCCGCCAAAGGCTACACAGCGATTCCTTTCTGTAACGGGTTCACGCTTACTGTTGCTTTGCTCAACCTGTTCACCATTAACATATAGCACTTTATTTTCGTAGCGAATCTTATCGCCAGGCAGACCAATTACGCGCTTGATAAAATAACGGTCCTCATGGGGGGGGAAAAACACCATAACATCACCGCGTTTAGGATCCCCTATGGGAATAATTTTATTGCGAAACACCGGTAGACGAACACCGTAGGCAAATTTGTTAACGGCTATAAAATCGCCCACTTCCAGAGTCGGCACCATGGATTCCGACGGGATCTGAAAAGGCTCAATAATGAAAGACCGCAGGAAAAACACCAGGAACAAAACAGGAAAGAAAGATTTGGAGTACTCAACAAAAGCAGGCTCGGCAGCAACCGCTTCGTAGGCTTTCATGTACTGTTCGTTATTAGGTTTTTCGGCATCAGCCAAATCGGGAAACTGTGTGTTTACACTTGTTATCGCCTGCAACCTCGGTTTACGCAAAAATATAAAATCGTAAACCCAAACTGCGCCAGTACCCCCAACCAGAAGTAGCAGTATCAGCGGTAAATTGATATCCATAGTAGTCCTGTTTAGTTATCCATTTTCAAAACGGCAAGGAAGGCTTCCTGAGGGATCTCCACCCGCCCCACTTGCTTCATGCGTTTCTTGCCGGCTTTTTGTTTTTCTAGTAGTTTTTTCTTGCGGGAAATATCACCACCATAACATTTGGCTGTCACATTTTTCCTCAGCGCCTTCACCGTTGTACGAGCAACGATTTGCCCCCCAATAGCCGCCTGTATGGCCACATCAAACATTTGCCGGGGAATGAGTTCTTTCATTTTATCGGCTAGCGCACGCCCTTTGTACGGAGCATTGTCTTTATGCACAATTATAGCGAGAGCATCGACCTTTTCCGAATTGATCAACACATCCAAACGTACGAGCTTGGCCTCTTGAAAACGTACAAAATTGTAATCGAGAGAGGCGAAACCCCGGCTAACAGATTTCAACCGGTCGAAAAAGTCCATAACCACTTCGTTCATCGGCAAATCGTAGGTTAAGGCAACCTGTCCACCCACATACTGTAGGTTTTTCTGTACGCCACGCTTATCTACACACAAAGTGATAACTGACCCAAGGTACTCGGAAGGCACAAGAATATTGGCCTCACAAATGGGCTCGCGCATTTCTTCAATAAAGCCTATATCCGGCAATTTAGAAGGATTATCAACATGGACGGTTGTACCGTCGGAAGTAATCACTTCATAGATTACCGTCGGCGCTGTGGTAATGAGATCAAGATCATATTCTCGCTCAAGTCGCTCCTGAATAATCTCCATATGGAGCATGCCGAGAAAGCCGCAGCGAAACCCAAAACCAAGCGCATCTGAACTTTCTGGTTCGTAAAATAGCGAAGCATCATTCAGTGTTAACTTTGCCAATGCATCACGAAATGCTTCATAGTCATCCGAACTGACGGGGAACAAACCCGCATAAACCTGAGGTTTAACTTTTTTAAAGCCCGGCAGAGAGTCCACATCTGAAGTGTGGGAATGGGTAAGGGTATCGCCCACCGGTGCACCGTGGATATCTTTAATACCCGCGACAATAAACCCAACCTCGCCCGCGTGCAGTACCCCTGTGTCTTTACGTTTTGGGGTAAAGACACCGACAACATCCACCACGTGGGCTTTACGGATAGACTTGGCCACAATCTTTTCTTTAGCTTTTAAAGTACCCTGGTTTACCCGCACCAATGACACAACACCAAGGTAGTTATCGAACCAGGAATCTATAATCAGCGCCTGAAGTGGCGCATCTTTATCACCTACAGGTGCAGGAATGCCCTGCACTAGGACTTCCAGCACCTCTTCTATACCCAACCCCGATTTGGCGCTACAACGAACGGCCTCGGTGGCATCTATACCAATAATATCTTCAATTTCTTGGGCTACCCGATCGGGTTCAACTTGGGGTAAATCCATTTTATTCAGCACTGGAATCACCTCCAGCCCTTGCTCGATCGCGGTGTAACAATTGGCTACCGACTGCGCCTCCACGCCTTGAGCGGCATCGACAACCAGAAGCGCGCCCTCACATGCCGCCAAAGACCGGGAAACCTCATAGGAGAAATCGACATGCCCAGGCGTATCAATGAAGTTGAGCTGGTAGGTTTCACCATCTTTCGATTTGTAATCAAGGGTCACACTTTGAGCTTTGATGGTGATGCCTCGCTCACGCTCGATATCCATGGAATCCAACACCTGTGCTTCCATCTCACGAGCGGCTAAACCGCCGCAGTGCTGGATGAACCGGTCCGCTAGAGTGGACTTCCCGTGGTCAATGTGGGCGATGATGGAGAAATTTCGAATACGACTTAGATCTGTCACTAGTGCTGGCTACTCAATAATATTGCGTTGAAACCCATTCCCAAGCCTTACATGAGTCCATCCATCTGCATGGATTAAGGCCGGAAAAATTTGGCGCAAGTCTACAGTATTTAAGGGGGAGAGGCCATGAAGCCGCCCGCGGCTTGGAACCGGCGGGCGGAGGGCATGATAAACAGCTTACTGTAAGCGAATGGTGCGGAAGGTTGGCCTACCGTCGCGGAAAAAACGAATAGGCAGCAGACTATCGGAGGGTAACTTTGCAGTAATCCGAGTGTAATCCTCGAATGTGTTTATCTGCTCAAAACCCAGCTGCGCAATAACATCCCCCGGCGCAACACCAGCATCAGCAGCAGCGCCCTGTGGATCAACACGGGTTACTCGTACCCCACCAGGTAAGCGCCACTTGTCTTTTAGTGCTGCGTCCACAGTTTCGACCGCTAAACCTAAGCGATCTAGACCAGAATCCTGCGATGAACTCAGTGCCGGCGGCGTGTCAGCGCCACCGGGCAACCGGCCAACAACAACCCGTAATGTTTTTTTCTTACCCTCACGCATAACCACTACCGGTACTTTAGTATCTGGCGGCGTTGAGCCCACGACATGAGGAAGATCACCGGAGGTTACGATGGTGCTCTTGCCAAACTTAAGGATAATATCACCCACCTGAATCCCCGACTTATCGGCAGGCCCGCCCCGCTCCATTTGCGCAACCAGTGCGCCCTGCGGCTTTTTCAGGCCAAATGAATCGGCAAGGTTTTTATCGACTTCCTGAATAACAACCCCTAACCAGCCTCGATCAACCCGACCTTTCTCCTTAAGCTGCGACACCACGTTAATAGCCACCGCAGACGGAATAGCAAAAGAGAGCCCAATTGAACCGCCCGAACGGGTGTATATTTGGGAGTTTACACCGACTACTTTGCCTTCTAGATTAAACAGCGGCCCGCCTGAATTACCCGGGTTAATCGCCACATCGGTCTGGATAAAGGGCACATAGTTTTCATTTTTTTCCGTGGGAATACTGCGCCCAATCGCACTGACAATACCGGCACTGGCAGAAAAGTCGAGCCCAAACGGTGACCCAATTGCCACCACCCACTCGCCAACTTTTAGCGCTTCGCTCGACTCCAACTCTAGAAACGGCAGGTCGTCTTCATCGACTTTTAACAACGCGAGATCAGATCGCGGGTCAGAGCCGATGATCATTGCTTTAAATTCTCGCCGATCGACCAAACGTACCACTATCTCATCAGCATCTTCTATGACGTGGTTATTGGTCAGCAGGTAACCGTCCGCAGAAATGAAAAAACCCGACCCCATGGAGTGCATATTGCGCTCGGGCATTTCTCTGGGCTCGAATAAATGACGAAAAATATCGGGAATTTGGTGGCTAGGGGGCAGGTTTAAGCCCCCTTGTTTCACTTTGGTAACCGTATTAATTTTGACTACAGCAGGAGAGGACTTTTCAATTAGCGGTGTAAAGTCTGGAAGGTTATAACCGGCTGCGGAAGCAACTGCAGGCAATACAAGAACCAGCAGAATCATAAACCTTACAATCATTCGTATTTCTCCGATATTTCGCTTGTATATGAAAGACTATCTTCTTTAATTCAGAACATCTGATTAACAACAGGTTCCCGATTTGTAGAATTCACCTCCAGCAGGGTTGCATGCAGGCATTCTCTAGACACTAATATTCGGGCGTTTGTACGGACAATCAATCCCCCCACAAA
>ENA-OREC01001162-OREC01001162.1-marine-metagenome-genome-assembly--contig:-NODE-1162-length-12751-cov-13.467414_pt1 | contig 12751 bp, 3 predicted proteins | sample MGYA00248626_ERZ508543 | MGnify/ENA primary metagenome ERZ508543 (study PRJEB26211, sample SAMN05518279) | marine metagenome | isolation source: Puget Sound, Washington, USA | host: Bankia setacea... | reverse complement strand
TTAGATACACCTGAAACCAACAGTTAACAGTAAATACAAATGAAACCAACTATAGACTTTAGATACACATGAAACCAAAAGTAAACTTGATATACACATGAAACCAACTATAGACTAGATTCCCACTGAAACCAACAATAAAATTGAGTTACATACTTGTAGTAACATATAAAACCAACTGTTAAACAGTAGATACACCTGAAACCAACAGTCAATGGTAAAACTCATGAAGCCAACAGTTGACTGACTTTATGTTACCATTGAAACCAACAGTAAACTAACTGCTATCTTTCAATAGGCATGAAACCAACTGTTACCTTTAGCTACACATGAAACCAACTGTTACCTTTAGCTACACATGAAACCAACTGTTACATTTAGCTACACATGAAATTCACAGTTTACTTTAGATTCCCACTGACACCAACAGTGAACTTGAAAAAGGCTTGAAACCTAAACTATTGAATAAAAGAATCTATACAAACATGTATAACCTTGTCATGCTGCCTCTTCCAGCAATCAAGAAAACAAAAATGATAGGATAATCTTAAGTGAACCATTCTAGAACCATTTATTTAATTAACAGGCCCATAACTGGTTATCTATTAAGATTAGCATATATAAATCTATTACCATACATTCGACATGTTCACCCAGTGTTTACAATATTATCCTTTCTTTACTAGTGTTCATAAATTATTGTATCACCACTCAACTAAAGATTTGAACATGTAGTCTAACTGACTAATGTTTGTATTAATAAAAATGTTTTCATTTTTGTGAAGCTAAACTTTTGCAACTGTGTCTCTCCAAAATTGTTGACCAAACAGCATGCGACCAAGCATTTGCTGTCTATCTCTCAGAACACTTTACCGTGACTGTACACTTGCTGTCCCTGCGATTGTCCGCTCAAGATAAAGTTTGTCTACGGTGGTAAAGAGGAAAACACAAATTCTGTTCTGTGTGGACTACATAGTTTGGCTTTAAATTGAATAACACAAATATTTGAAGTTTACAGTATTATAAATCTTATTTAAGTGTAAATAACACTGCCATCAAACTTCAGAGTACCTGAGTTAACATTAGAAAGATCAAACTGCTTCTTCTTTCAATAGCAGTTAGAACATGTTTGCTTTAAATTGGTTTTCCTGACATGTTGACAAATCCTGAATGACTCACCTGTCCCACAGATACAATAGGAATAAACAGCCTTTAGTATCGGTGTGTGCAGAGTGCATGTAAAACATTACATACCAGTCTATATAGGCACAGAGCACTGACATAATTAGATTTCTTGAGGCAAACAGGTGCTATAAATCTTTGCTCATAATAAGTAAGCAAAGTTAGTTAGTAGATAAATAGTTCATTAACATAACCTGTGTATAATGCAAAACAAAATGACATAAAACACACACAAGTAAAGACAATATACACCCAACACAATGGGCTTATAAATCACCTTTACATGTTTACATTATAGTTTCATGGGCATGTGTTATATAGTATAAAATTATTGTTTATATGTAGAAGTAATTTGTCCATTAAAAAATCTCATAAAGTTTTACAGATAGAATTTTGTAAACATCAAAAGGGATCTTGATATTTAAAAGAGCATTGCTATGCTTTTATTTAAAGTTTAAAATGTTGAAGTTTATTGAATTTGTTCCATGTACATACTTTGAAGTTCACAATCTACATGTTCTAATATCGAAGGCAAATTGAATACTTACAAGGCCACTGTTTTTTAATTGTTTGTTTAACAAACCCGCTGCTCCCAAAAATGCGTTTTCACAAAAAAAAAAAATTCCTCCTCCAAATTCTACCCGGCGATTAAAATAAAATGTCTGTGAAATAAAATAATCTAAATTTTGTCCCTTTGCTAGATCAAAATGAAATTTATTTCGCTGAAAAATCGATACATAACCGCCTTTGATGTATGAACAATAAAGCCGACGAGTCAATTTGACCCGTGGAAAACGTGTACTAATTGCATCGCGATTTCATCAGCTGTCAATCAAAAGTCCTTGCTGACGTAGTTGAAGCATGGAACAAAAAAACATTCGATAGGCGGAGTCTATACGCTTTGTAGGTACCAAGCTGATCGTTATCAGCCAATTAGCGACGACTTTGCACATGCCAGATTGTGATTGAAATTGTATTGCACCCGGTCGACAGTAGCGCGTGAATTCATCAACAGATATTTTAGTAAACCTTCTTTAATTTTCGCACAAGATTAATACATTGTGTTGTAATAATAATCGAAAGGTATGACTGTGTGTTAATAGTGTGTAAGCTAAATAAGTGTCTTTTGCAAGAAACGTCCTCTTTAAAAGCCGTTCAAGGCTTTATTGCGTGAGAGTGATTTTCCTTGTTCTCTGCGCGGTTTGCATTGGTATACGTTTTCCGTATTAATATGGAATTCCGTATGTTCAGCCTTCTCAGAGGTCACTTCCCCAAATCATGTAAATCCGGTGAGTTTAATGGTGGTGGAGGGTACAATGTACAACTAGTTGACAATACACAAGATATGTAAAGATTACCTCATGATGATATCCACTACTTGCGCGTTTCGATCTCCCACTTGATAACATTGTTGTATATTACAGAGCTGCAGCGTATACTCTCTGTAGAGTGCATTATGGCTATCATTCTTTATAAATCAGCGCAAACAATTCATAAGTCGGTTAACCAACAACAACAGCATTATGATAAATTTATTTCTCCGAAAAAGGGGAAGATAATGATCATGGTTACTGATAGTAAAGTGAAAATATGATGGTTTACCTCGACTTTGCATTTCAGATTTATATTATTCTGATTTATTTAATTAACTAGTAATTCTCAAAAATGATAAATTACTACTATCTCCCAAGTAAAAGAAATGACCAAATCTACCGAGGTCTAAAATTCAATCCAGCAAACACCGCTGCGTGTCTACATCCATTTCCATGTCTTTTCTTCGGTAATAAACATTAAACATCTTATTCATAACAAAAGTTATTGAATACTCTTCACCATGTAAAGATCTAGGTAGTATCTTATAATGTTATCACAAAGAAAAATGCTTAATTCTTTTGGCGATCAAGACCTCTTCAAAACGCACGTGGTCGACCAGATCGAGATTATCACTCAGTTTGTTACACTCACTGGAGACAAATTGTTTCTGTATTTCTTAACAACAGTTTAACTTATTACCATGAGTAATTAAAGAATTTGATGAATGAAGCGTTCTCAACACGACGATTTTGTGAATCGCGACGTCGCGAAAACAGGTGACAAATCGTCTTAAGATTGCCGTTTTTTGTTGTAAAAACGAAGTTATAGTTCAAAGTAGAAACTGATTAAAAGTGTTTTGATACAAACTTGTTTGTTAATAAATTATGTGTTTTTCACTAATTTCTAATTTGAGAGACAGTTTTGCGTTGAAATGAACATGCTCTATAGAGTATACTTTGTATTATAGACTGGCCAAAGTGATTACAGATAAGTGTTTCTACACACCTTTTTTTAAAGATAATAGATATAGCTTTAAAGAATATTTATTTAGTACACTCCCTCCCCAAACTAATGAAAGGAGGTAATGAAACTTCGAACTTTCGAACTTATTGTATTTCCATATGGAGAAAGCTTGTTTCTGAAACATCTTCCACAGTTGTCAAGCCATCTAAATGAAAGTTGCTATACATGATACCTATGAAGAGTAGATGTGCATGGCATATGTTTTGTGAGGTTCGACGTAGGTGTTCTAGAGTTATGCCCCTTTTTTAAAGTGTGGTATATTTTGATTCATGTGTAGAAAGTTTGTCTCTATAACAGACAGTTAATATATCAACAAATATACAGAATGAACGTATAAAGACCAAATATATCCCTTTCGTACATTTTTGAAAACGAAGGTAAAATATTTAAAAAGTAAAAAAAAATGGAAGCTTCTGAAGCAATATCGTACGATTGAACAAATGTGTTCAGATGCGCATAGTATTACTTTAAAAAAATGTTGTTTATCTTTCCTTATTTCCTGTGACAAAGGGGAGAAAGGGGGTATACTCATCACAATCAACGACAGCTCTAGTTGTGGTCTACATTAAAATTTACCGATGACATAGACAATTTTATTTTTATTTTTATTTTCTCCTCCTACGAACATATTCAATCCTGGTGGTTCATTAAACAAACAATATAAAATAAAAGGCCTAATTTAAGTTAAGGCAGCTCAATCATAGTGGTTTGATATATAACACATGTATGCTGCCGTTGTACAGGGTTGCACATGCTTTTCTAGTGTTTTCTGGTGTCATAGGCCCTGGTCAACATGGCTCTTATCTCATGTAACATGGCTCCAATTCAGTCTAATTTAACTCTCAGATGGCACAAGTTGTTTTTTTGTATGATATTTAATTCCTCAGTTAATTGCTGGACCAGCTCATTGATAGATAACTTTTCACTGTTGTGTAATTCTTTGATCTCCAATCTTTCACAAACTTGGATTCAATTTCATTTTCATGCTATGAGGCCTTCCTTGACCCAGACCAACGTCACAACCAATACAAACCAAGCTCTAATAGCCAATTAATGCCACTGTCGGATTATTTGATCCTATATAAGACTGATGCGACACACAAGCGTTAGGCCTCAACTGTTGCAAGCTAATATTTACCTAATTCGAAAGACAACTCAGCAATTTTGATTATGTCTAGTCCAACACCGGTTGTAACAGTCACTTGGGTCTAATTTCATGCTAGAAGCCTTTCAGTGGCACCATCAAGGACATACTTGTATATACCCACAATGTTGTAACTTTAATCCAGTGTTGACGTCATGCTGTATCTTTATCTAGAGGCTTTCAATGTCAGCGCGATTTAAATTTCACACAAAAAAAAGAACATGTATCAAATATCAAGTAGACGTGACCGGTATGATGGTGGAAACCTTATCTTTTGGAAAAGTGAAACCTTTATCATGATACATGGCTTGCAAAAGGTGAATTAATGATTGCAGGTCTAAAAAATTGTTTAAAAATGACAATTTCCAAAAAATAGTACATGTTCTGAGTGGCACAACCATTATTTGGCAATAGCGTTTTTAGATTCTGTTATAATTGGGATATGACACAATAAGTGTTAATTCCTATTAGCTGGTATGTACTTTGTGAGTAGATATGAAGATATGTTTGGTACCGGTACTAGATTTATAACAGGGTTTGAAATTTGTTAAAAGTAATAAAAACGAAAACGAAAATGGTTCATTGAAGTGTCTATGAAAAAATAATCTTTTCAAGTGGATTTTCTCCAAGCTTTATGAATGATAATTTACAATATTATACAAATAAACGAACAAAGAAAGCCACCTCTGAATGGTAAAATACAATGTACTGGTGTACTTATTTCAGTTCACTTGACTGTATGGGTGAGCATATATAACTCTGTTTACACAACCATTTAAGGGCATACTCCCAGCAACTAAAGCCTTTTTTTCCTGTCCACAATATAAATCTGCTTTTAAATTTTAATTTAATTGAAACCAAGATCTATATAAATGCACTCATTAATGTCCCCCCCCCCCCCCCCCCCTCAAACAAAAGTTTTGTGGGGGTATACAAGAATCCCCCTGTCCGTCAATCCATCTGTCTGTCCAAATATTTTGTAAGCACAACTTCTCCTTAACGTAAGAGCTGATACTGATGAAACTACAAATTTGAAGTATACAACCTGAGGATGAGTATGGAGGAGGTTTACCGAGGTCTGAAATCTTTCAAGGATGATAATAAGTATTTCAGGACGAGGGGTATCCTTGTGTAGGTTGATTTTTTGGCTGGATTGCATTTGCTATAGAGTTTTATACTTTTGTATTTTCAGAAAACCTGTTAAGTTCCGTGAAGAAGTCTATCAGCACTAGTAATGTAGAAGGTCTGTACAGTGCAATTACGAAGGATAGGGCAAAGTCTGTTTCTGAGCTGGATAATGTACCAAATTTAGACCCAACCCAGGTGGAGACTAAAACACTGTCTAATCAGAATGTTGCGGATTGTAAGAAAAAGGCAGAGAAAGGAAAACCTAAAACATCCTCCAATGAAGTGATAGTACCAACAAAGGTGGCCAATGTTTATAAGCCCCCACCACCTGTTGATGATGACTACGACAGTGACTTTGAGCTCATGCTGGACCCAGGTTATGCAGAGTGTGCTGATGCAATTAAAGGTAACAAAACGTTGTAGTGTGTCATATACATAGACAATCTCTTTGGATGAGTCATTTCACTAGTAATAGATTGCTATTGTATCGGGATCATCATATCATCTAGATGGTGAACATTTCTCTATACAAATTTATCATAGATCAATAAACCATGGAAGGCACTCCAGGATATAGCAATACTACACAAAAGGCACACCTTAAATATAAGAAGCTAAGTAAAAAAGGCCATGCCAAACAGAATGACACATTGTTATGTTAGGTTTCGGGTATGATGATAGTTTTGTCATAAATATATTAGTTTTCTGAATAATGTAAATAGTCGACTATGCATCTGCACTGTAAGGATCCGTAAGTTTGATTTTCTCTACCCATAACTCTATTGTGTCTGTATGTCTAATTTAAATTACATTCAACACAGCTGCAGTAACCCTTAGAGTCTATGATCAATTAAATAAAAAGTTGCTTTTGTCTAAGTTCTATACAAATCTTTCAGTCAGCTAAAAACATTCAATACCTGTTATAAAGTTGGTGAGTAATATCTTAATGTAAATGTTAACACACCTTGTTTGGAAAAGGAAGCTAAAAATTATGTTTGGCAGGCTGTAATTAATTGCTTTAACTTCAAATATTTCCCTTTTTTCCACCCAATAAAAACACCACCAAAATTGTTCACACTAATCTTACTTGTATTTTTTCTTCCAAATTTCGGTAATAAATTAAAACAAAAGTATTCAAATCAGAAATTAACATGAAACACGAAAAAACCTTTTTTAAAAAGGTAAGGAGTGTACTTTAGATAAGTGTTGACAAACTTGTGTTACATTTATTCAATGAGGTATTCTGTACAGGAAGTTACAAAGCTCTATCCATTCATGCCATAGTAGGTAGATTGTACTGTTCACAAAAACTCAGCCATTCTTTGTTTAACTCTCAATGCGGAAGTATATTATAACAGGTGCTTTTCCAATTACCAGTAGAAGATCATTTCAAAACTAGTTACCATCTTTGAAGGAATTATTGAAATTTTAACAAGGATAATTTTCAATGTGCACTGTAGGTCCTGTAAACTGAGATCTTTGTTTTGGGGAATTTGTGGGTTTAGTATTTTGTCCAATTGTAAATGAAATTAGAGTATTTTGTGGACACTTAAGATATGGACAATGTTTTGGTGACCGTGTTAAGTTTGCATGAATCGAACAAATGATCTAGTCACAGTAGTAGTGGATTATAAATAAAGTTTGCTGTTAATACGGAAGTTAACAACATATATGAATAATGGTTTACGACATGTCAGAAAGAATGAAACAATTGCTGTTACACACTAGAGTACATTGGCGTTAAGCACCTGATTGTATGATATGTATGACATGTATCTTTGTGGTAGTTTTTACCGACTGTACATAGCTGAACTTATAGTATGATTGTTATAATTTCTTGAAAACTTGCATTGGGAAATCAAACACTTGCTCAGTCCTCAAACGTTGGACTTGAAACCTGTGATAGCAATATTTGAGTAATCTTTCTATATATGGACTTTCCCTGGGAACTTGCTGACTCATTCGATATAACTTACATGTTAACTATTGAAATGACTGTTACAACAAATAGAAAGGAGTGTAAAATCAAGATGAACATGTAAACTTGAAATTTTTATTTTAAAAAAAGTTGTGAATATGTAAACTAATACTTTATATGTCATTTTAGGTTCATTTGATCATTTTACCAAGTTGTTGCCAAATAACACTTTTTTATGAGTATTTGATATATATAGAGTTACTGTTTGCTAAGCATTTGCACCATTTATCATATACATCTTGGCAAGTAGGAAGTAACCAAGAACATAATTTATTATTTCTTAGGATAATATCATTTTATTCACAGTACTGAAGGCAGGAGCTCTCATGTTGTTTTATGATAAATGTGTGTTTTGGACATATGTTTCTATAGTTTCTCTGTTCTTGCAGTTTTTGGACATATGTTTCTATAGTTTCTCTTGTTCTTGCAGTTTTTGGACATATGTTTCTCTAGTTTCTCTTGTTCTTGCAGTTTTTGGACATATGTTTCTATAGTTTCTCTGTTATTGCAGTTTTTGGATATATGTTTCTATAGTTTCTCTGTTATTGCAGTTTTTGGATATATGTTTCTATAGTTTCTCTGTTCTTGCAGTTTTTGGACATATGTTTCTATAGTTTCTCTGTTCTTGCAGTGCCACCATGTTCTATCTATTCTGAGGGAAGTGGATCGAAAATCTCCAGTTGTGCCAGCCTAGATCTATCAGCGGAAGATTTCATTCTTGAGCCAGGCTATGCAGAATGTGCTGATGCGATTAAATCAGGGGCTATAAAGAAGGTGTCTGTTTCTTATGAACGGCTAGTAGACCTTTCAAAGCATGACCCTTCATCAGAAATTTACGCAAATCCGCAAATCTTATTCCGGAAACGATCAAAAATGCTTGAAGACAACTTGGCTGATGGACATGGAAACACAGACGATCCTGTTGGAAGGAAGGTCGAGAAATTGAAAGACAAGAAGAAAAAGAATAAACCTAAACCAGAGCCAGTGGAAGCACCACCTCTTCCAGCCAGAAATTATAGTTTGTATCTGGAAAATGAAGAGGCAGAGAGTGTTGTTAAAGAAGTGCTGGATGATATAGCTCAAGCAAATGATGGAGAAGGTTTGAATGAGGATGATGCTTTTGAAGTGAAAGAAGAATGTAAAGAGAAGAGTGTTAACAAAGATGAATCAGAAGGTAATGATACTAAAGAGGTTAAGGATGAACACGCTGAATGTGCTAGTGTAAAAGAAAAAGATAGTGGAGACAAAGTTACACGAGAATCAGAGAAAGTAGCTGATGATTTAAATGAAGAAGGTTGTCTGGAAAGTGTTACAAATAATTTGAATGAACAAACTGAAGATGTGAAAGAGAAACTACTTGATACGTGTGAAGAATGTAAAGGATGTGAGCAAACTGATAAACAAGATATTGAAGATCATGTCGTGGCTGAATGTAAGGGTGAATGTTTTCATGTTACAGTAACAGATAAAAGCGGAAATGAAAAAGTGTTAAAAATAGTTGAAAAAGAGGAATCATTTAAAATCAAGGATAAACGAAGAGAAAGTAATCGAAAATTTAAAGAAGTGGAACCAAGCAACTGTGATAGTAAAGCTGACGAGTCTGCAAATGAGCCAGAAGAACAATCTAAAGAGAAAGATGATGAGAGTGATGTGAATGAAGCCAAAGAGTTAACAAGTGATGTCACAAATACAGAAATCTCACAAAATTGTCAAGGGTCTCAAGGTTGTATAAAAGATGTTGTTAAAGATTCTAAAGAACTTAAGGAACCGACTGAAGTAATCTCTGAACTTACTCCATGTAAAAGCAATTCTATAAGTATTGAAACCAAAGATTCTAATACAGCTATTAATACAGATGCCATAGTTAATGATATGTGTGAGAAAGAGAAATGTGAGACTAAGGACTTTGTTAAACCTAGTGTACCTCATATAAATACTGAAATAGAAGTTTTAGAAAATATAGATGCTTTGCAACATTGTGCGGAATGTCCAAAAACTGGTTGTGCAGAAACACCTACTGTGAGTGGTTTCGAACAATTGTTATCCAATACTAACCCATATCATGCTAACTATAACAAGACACAAGATGGGTGTCATAGTAACCTCTTGACTGTAAACGTTGTGAAAATGAAATCAGTTTCCACGGATTCTGATAACAGTGATTTTCCGGAATTCTTAGACTTACCAAAGTTGGAAATTAATGAAAGTGACTTAGAGAACCCTTTTGATAGTAGTGATAATTCTAACGGTTCGGTTAATGGTTTAGACATTGCAACAGAAAGTGCAACCATTGAAAAGTTGACGAATGATTTGACACATGATATAATGGCAATTGAAGATGTTGATAAAACTATTCAATGTAATGTGACGGATGAAGGTGTTGTGGGAAACGAAACTGAATCTGATACAAAGGATGTTGATCAGACTAATGAAACTAAAGTAACTGATAGTGTTGACCAACAGAACAAAGAGGGAAATGAAAACGAAGACCCAACAAGTATTGAACAGGCAATGGCTGGTGACAGTGAACAAACTCAAATTGGTGCTGAAATAATAAGTTATTCTAAAGATTCTAAGGAAAAAACTACAATATCAGAAAGTGTGGTTGATGAAACAAACAACTTTGCTATTGATATCAGTAATGAAAAACGTAGCTTGAGTGAAGTTGTAAGGCCAGAAAACCTTGAACTTAGTGATGACAGTGCAATTGAAAACAATGATGAAGATGATAAAGATGATGACAGTAGTTTGACAATGAAAGAAACAAATAATTGTGAAAATGTTGACTCAAATACCTCTAAATCAACTACAAATACAGAGGATGTAGGGTTGTCAGTTGGGGATGATTCATTAGCAGACAATTTAGTGTCTCTAGCAGCAGCAGTGGAATTACAATATCCGGGTATATATGATGACACTGAACCAACCCATATGACAATTCGTGAAGTTATGAATAGAAGCCCTAATTTTGAACCTGTATTTAGGACGGAGTCCCCTACTGACAGGGATGCTGGGTTTAATCTTGTTCACGCGGACTCAGTGTCTAGTTCAAACCAAAACATTCCTGTTAGTGGGTTCTCAGCTTCAAATCCTGATTCACCTCCACCAAGACCACCTCCTGTGAATTCTGGCCAATCACAGACTCTGAATTCAAACAGTAGCCAATCAAGTGTGAGTACAGTAGACACACCCCCAGAAGAAAGCCCGCCCCTTTTTAGATTTGCATATGGAAGTGGCCAATCAGATGAAGAGTCTCCACCTGCTCTTCCACCCAAAGGAAGAGAGAGACAGCCAAACAGACGACCAGGTATATGTACAAATAGTTCAATGATTAATTGATAAAAACATGACATATGCATTTCAAAATTCTACTCATATAAAACTGTACACTCATTTATTGTCATGGTCATTAAATGCTGTGGTTTTTGTAAATAAGACAGCTGGAAAACACTTATTCATTGATTCCAATCTTATTCACATATACATTTATGATAACACAGTACAAGTCATGTATAAAAGAACAAAGCATAATTGTTTCATTATATTAGTCTTGAACATTAGTTGTTTAAAAAAAAAAGAACAATAATGAAATGTGCAGGGAAAATGTGAGCGAGACCACATTAGTTGACAAAAAGATCTAGATAAGATTTTGATCTTGCCAGCATGTATACAAGTGAATCATTGATAGCTTGTGGTTGTTGTCTCAATTAGTGTGTACTAATCTAAAAATAGATATGACTTTAAATTTAACGTGCTTAAACCAGGAAGTAAAATGTATTTATAAGTATAACCCCATGTACTGACTTTAGAAAGTTTGTGTCTCAAACCACTTTCACAGTTTTCAAGTAATCTTAATGAAACTTGCTACTCACAATCCCTATATATGTAGATGTATATGACAAGGCGACACTGTATAGACATATTGGTTATTTCATGTGACTAAGCAGGGATAGGATGGTGGGTATTTTTCCCATTCAGTGATAGCTCTAGTTTCCATCAGGAAGGGAACACTTGACAAGTTCTTATCATCAATGCATGCATGAAAACAATAATGATTAGTTTGTTAAAGTGTTAAACTTGAACTTTTGTCACAGCGAGAAATTTATTATTTTAACCCTTTGAAATGAAATGTTATGTGCAATTCATGTGATTTTCTTCTTATGAACATAAAATATTTCGACTAAAATTAGCTGTACATTTGTATTTTACACATTTCTTGAAAATATTTCTGAAAGTCGCATTAAAAGTTTATGTTCAAATAGTGCAAAAACAAGAAATGTGACTTTTTAAACATTTAATTTTGCCTGTCATTTACATGTATCTGTCAAGTAATTGCATAGAATAATTGAAAGAAAATGTTTCAGCATTAGAACTTATTGTTTACTTCCTTAAGTTAGTTTAGATCCTGCACTCTACATATATTCACTTTCACTATACAATCTAGGGAGATTATTTTCCAGGATAGCTTTATAATATAGGAATGCGATAATAATAATAATAATAATAATAATAATAATAATAATAATAATAATAATAATAATAATAATAATAATAAAAAAATAATAATAAAGAAAATAAAAAAATATAATAATAATAATAGATATAGTAATAATATAGGCACTCACACAACACTGGTAAGCCAAGCCAAAGATTGTGAGCAGAATGTCTATATCAGCAAGTATGACTCAGTACCAGTACGTATTGTCTATATCATTCTACCATGGTTCATAATGTATACATGATTTGATACGCAAGGCCTTTAATTGTTTGGTACCATATTTAAAAGAAGTTCTGAACCAAAGTAAAAACAAACTAACAAAAAACTTGTACCTTTCATCTACCTAATCAACAACAAAACACATGTATCTCCCTCATCAACAACAAAATACATGTATCTCCCTCATCAACAACAAAACACATGTATCTCCCTTATCAACAACAAAACACATGTATCTCCCTTATCAACAACAAAACACATGTAT
>ENA-OREC01001161-OREC01001161.1-marine-metagenome-genome-assembly--contig:-NODE-1161-length-12752-cov-13.579645_pt1 | contig 12752 bp, 5 predicted proteins | sample MGYA00248626_ERZ508543 | MGnify/ENA primary metagenome ERZ508543 (study PRJEB26211, sample SAMN05518279) | marine metagenome | isolation source: Puget Sound, Washington, USA | host: Bankia setacea... | reverse complement strand
TACATTTGATGCTGAACACATGTCTGTAGTTTCATGGTAGTAAACTTTGGTGATACTAAACTCAGGGTGATAGTAAATTTAGGGTGTTGTCTTGGAAGGACGATATAATAATGTATATCATATGCAACAACGTTTTATCAATTATTCATAGAACTCACACCCTTCCTGCGACATTAAACAGCAGCATTAACATTTGAGTTTTGGGTATTGTTATACTTGTTTACTTAATTTCGTGAACAAGAATTGATATTTTATTGATTGACTTTCGAGTCGTACATTGTGACGAGGTTGTACATGTATTATACCACATACACGTATCCCACATCCTATCATCTCTCTCCATCCAGCTTTGTTTTTCATCACTAACATATTTCCCCTATCGGACAATCTGCCTTAGCCCCAAGGTACGATGTTATCTAGTTTTAAAAGGCAATATCGATACAATCAGAACAAGTGGAAATATGTAACGAAAGGCCTAAAAAGGTGAAATGATGGAAACCCTTTGTGTATAGGGGCTGGATTAACCTGTTTCCTCCTTCAGTAATGGCCAGCAATTTATCGTAGATATTTAAGATACACGGCGAAAGAAAAATAAACAAGATTTGTATCATTTCAGTTTTATATGTTTTTATATGTTTTTTCTCTTTGTGCAGGGCAATGGTCGTTGAACTAAGTTTTCCATCTATTAGTAAAAAATATTAGCGGCAGAGACAAAATGATGTTAATATGTTGATAAACTGAAAGTTTTAATAAAAGACACATAATAATGATAGCGAAATTTAATTTATCTCACGTAAATCAATAAAAAAAACATTTCGAGTATGTAGACACTGTGGATCATTTATTTCCCATTAGATTAAAGATTATTTTCATTTATCAGATTTCACGATTTAAACCTTTTAAGGGAACAGATTTAATAGAAATTTCAAAAAGCCATAAACTTTATTTTCCAAATGTTGCACGAGATTAAGAGTCTTGATTGTGGAAAACACCAACAAATGCAGCCTTCGCAGATAATGCTCATTTCTATTTCACAGTGTCTTGTTGAAAAGCTGCGTAAATATGTACGGTATATAATAAACTACAGCCCACACTATAGGATATGGGGAGATTATGCTGTGATGAGATATGCAACTCTTGTCTCATTTTTTCCCCTCAAAAACCAAATCATCTTTATCAGTAGTGAAATCTTAATGTGACAGTAATCCATACAGTCAAACCAATTATAATAATACAGTGAACTCTTATATTGTTGAAGTTGATATATACCTCATAAAAGTGACTGGTAAGGGTTTGATTTGATGTTTGTTTCTTTTTACATCAATGAGTTGAAAAGGTAGTTTGAACATCATTTACCTGTGAAATATAAAATATAAATTCTCAGGTAGTCTATGGAAGAATTACATGGAAAGAAGAGATAATATAGTACTCATTGATTTGAAATACAATTTGGTGACAATGGAGTGGAAAATATGGTGACTTTCAATGGAATAGATTTTACCATGCATGCATTAACTAAAAACAAGCAAGCCTTAGTGCAAGTTTGATAAGGAACAAACAAATCATTTATAAGTAAAGACGTTTAAATTGCACCACTAATTGATTGACATGAATTAAAAAGTTTGTGTCAGTTTAATTCAACATACAAAGGCTTCACTGTGCTTAGGTAAAAAAAACGACAGAAATATTATGATAATTTTATTGCTTTGAATTAGCAACAGATAGGACACAAATATAATTTAATGTTGACAAGATCGCAATTTAGACCAATGATGAGCCAGCGCTCTCGATAATACGATTAATACCCGCAGACGCTATCTCCACTTTATGAACAAAAATATGTTTCTGATTAAGCAATGAGTGGGAAAGTTCAATTACATCATTATCTCAAATTTTGCATCAAAACGAAAAAAATATATTTACATGAGTTGATTTTTTGAATTAAGAAAATTGAATTAGGTAAAAACTAGGGGGGGGGAGGGAGTTCAACTGAAATCAATATTTAGATGGCATTTGCGGCATGACCCGTTATTTGAGTATTTTTGTGCACAAATTGATATGCTTGATACAGCTCTGAAGCAATAGATTTCTTATTTCATACATAATAATAAGAAATTGATGGCAAACCTTTTTTTAAGTATGAATTACATAAGATTTTAGAAACGTTAATTTGAGTGATTACCATTTAATTATTGATTAACCTGAATTAGTACAAAGTAGAACACGGGAAAAGGGTCAGCGAAATACAGAATAATAAATGAATGTTTAAATAAACTAGAATTACTGTTAACAATGTCTACTTACATATCCAATGTTACATCTCATCAATCATTAACAAGCTTTAAAACATTTTACACTCATGGCCAGATAAAAAATATGAATAAACAATATATAGAAGTACCTTAAAATGAAACTAAATTGTACCCTTTTATTATCAAGTAAGCTAAACAGTGATGCAGTTAAGAATAATTGGCCAAAATCTTACAGAAACTTTGTGCTGTTCCGAAAACACGCCTCACAAAACCGTTATTAAAGATATTTATTTTAGACACCAGTAGTGCGCACCGTATTATACATTGTATTCAGAATAATCATCTTTGAACAAAAATAGTTGAAATATATTGTTTTCAAATAATAAATGTAAATGACAACCAGTTATATAAAGACCTATTTATGCTTAAACTACCAGTAGCTAGTTAATACCGTGCTTTGTTGCTAGAGTGTATCTTAGAGATAAAGTTAAAACAGTTTTATGACTACTAATCTATCTATAAAGCCTTATTTGGCCCTATAATTTTGTGATTTAAAGATAGCTGAGAGTTATTTGCCCTTGATGAAAGTCAACCTGTCATTTCCTGTCAATAACTTCATGGTTTAAATCTCCCAAATAAGCATACCTTTTGTTCAAGTTTGCAGTTTCCTAGTGCAAAAGCGTTGAAATTAATGGTTAAACTTGTTATCTGATGTAAATATTGGTAGTAAAAGTATGTGTGCAGAGGTTTTTTGCAGCATCTTGTCAAATATTGAAATTGTTTTGTAAGCTTTGGTGTCAGTGTTTACCAGTAAATTATGAATTTTAAAACCCACTCATAATGTAGCCTTAATGTATCAGAGAGCCTTAATGCAGTGATAAAATCTGACTTTCAATATGGAAATAATTGATGCAGATCATTTACAAACTTGTACAAAAGCTCTCTCAAATAGGAGTGAGGCTTAATACCCAAAAAATCCTTGTTTATCGCATAATTTAAATAATACAGCTATAAATTTAGATTTATTCATAAATATCAAAATTCTCCCTTTTGACTTATCAGGACGAAGCATCTTCATATTAGAATTAACATTTATTTTTGTCCGAAATATAATCCAGGCTGAATTATGTAAAATCAATTTATCTCAATATGCAAATCAGGAAAACAGTCATATTCGTTCAGAAGCTTGTGCGATAAAGCAAACTGAATCTGAGTCTTATGAAAGCTTTCCTTGTTGCTTTGACATCGTTATAATCTGCCTAGCATTCACAAAATGTTGGGCGATAATGTCAGCCTCGCGATAACATCTTGATTTTTCTGCTTAAAAAATGAGCCATATTACGATATGCTAATTTTTGTTGATATGCAAATGAGGGTAATGAGACTGGATAAGATTTAAGCCGATTACTAGCATATTTTCCTTTGTGTAATAAACCGTCAGTCAGATAGTTTTCCCTAGTTTTGAAGAGTTGTTTGTCAGAGAGCCTCGTATGAACGGTTTATCTGCGATGCTTATCGTGATGTGCTGTCCACCTTTACAATACAGTCATCATCATAAAATAACCTACATACAGATTCTGCTCTATGTTTACAACAAAGTCAAAGAATGAAAAATTAGAGGTTGAAGTCCATTGATATCAGAGTGACATGTAAAACCACTGCGCTATTAAAGGACTGCTGTTTGCGAGACAAGTGTGTTAAGAATTTGAGTTTGTAAACTTGATATTTAAGAAACTCAGTTTTTATTTTGTAGGTTAAGAAATTATTTTAAGCTTGAATATAGTAGTACATGTAGATGGAATCTGACTTGGCTTCATAACTCTCTAAAATCTCAAACATTATCAAAACCCAATGCTTAATCACTGATTCTAACTCTAAAGGTCCCATACAAACTTGAACAAAGCTGTTGGAATATCTCTACAATATTGTATCTTTTAAACCAACTAAGGAAGCATTGTATCTGTCTAATAAACCAAGATACTATGAGGAGACATGGCTTTTTTCACTTCATTGTACCTCATATTTAAATAATCCAATCTGCTGTGAACAAAATATTGTGTATACATGTTTCAACATAGCATTTGGGTTCATTTTACGTTCATTTGGGTTCATTTTACGTCCATTTGGGTTCATTTTACGGCTTTTGGCTCATTTAAGGTGGGATTTTCCAATGTAATGGTTTAATTAAGTCTTGCTCAATGAAAGGGGCCACTCATGTTACAGATATTAAGCTTTATGATTTTGCTATCATCCTCCATGGAGTTATTCTCATGAAATTCAAAATCATAAGGACACTGTATCTGATCATGAGAGAGGCACACTAAGGCTTCTTGTTAATCACAACTCACTGGAAGCTTGCTTTTCTGAATAAATGTGACCATGTACTGGGTATACTGTGAAACCTCATTTTTGTCCCAAGAAGTACTGAGGAATGGTTATCAATAACAATTGACGAACTGCATAAATCTCCTTAATGAATTTTTTTGTTGAAAAATAACGAATGTACAAAATTGTGAATCATTATCTTTCTTTAGGCCTATACAAGCTCACAGAAAAGGTTCAAGTTGTACACACAGCATTTTAGGTGTCTATAAACTTTAAAGCATGATTTACCTTGATGAAAAATTAAAGTGTTAATGATCAGGTTGGGAAAAAATCAGGCAAAAGTCAGGGTCAAGGAACTTAGATAATATTAAATAGATTTTAGTTTTGGATTCTCATTTAATTTAACACATGTGTCGTCTTTTACCATTGATATAACCTATGATACATGTATAATTATGTTAAATCGTTTTAAAAGTACATGAATTCCAATTTCCAAGTAAGTAGTTCAGAAGGAAACATAGGTACTAAATTGAAAAATAGCCTGAAAAATGCAAAATATGTCACAAACTCACAAATGACCCGGATTTCATTTTCAGAGCATGGATTTTAATGAAATACCCTAAAAAAGAGTTAACACTATGTTTTATCCATTTACTAATAACTCAGTCCATGGTATCTTTAAAATCTAAAACACAAATGAAAAATGAAAAAACTCGGCTAGCTGTCAAGGCTTAGTGTTAAGTAATTGTAATTTACGAACTCTTAATTTTTTGTTTTATGTTTTGATGTGTCAGCTAAAAACGTCTCTTATCCACCTAATGCTGTTGAATATATTATATATCTAAGTGCCTTGGATATTTGAACATTTCTTTAAAGTTGTGTAAACTTATTTCATGTGAAGAAAATGGTTGCTCTGGTCTTCAATTCCATTGTGCAGAAAGTGATTGGAATGAGATTGACTGCAGCTTCCTTCATTAAAAAGGCTTAAACAATTGGCAATTTTGACCAACATTTGTCCTTTCCCTTGCTCTCGCTCCAATTTATGAGAAAAAATGTTTCTAATCAAGCAAAGAGTTAAAAAGTGGTGTCTATAAACTGTATGTCTATAAACTGTATGTTTAGTGCATAGAAAGTCATATGGTTTTTGAATGGTTTAAAGTCTCAGTTTATTTTGTTCAGTACTACAGAAAAAAACTGAGCTATAGATTTGTATTCACATTTTAGTTAAACTCGATGAGAAATAGATATCATAATTATGGTAATAATGTGCTGGCCATGGATGTACATTAGAATAAAAGAATGTAACTTGTAAGTGTCTGTGCTGTGAGTTACATACATGTATAATGTGCCTTTGTGAATCACTTTCTGGTAGATATATTTATTTCACATCATTGTGTATCATGTGGGTACAAATAAACCAACCTAATCATAGAGAAAAAAGGGTGTTCAAAGCATGTTTTTGATTTCTACAATAAAACAGACATAACTGTTTTATTAACTTCTTGAATTTCTTTTGATGGCTTAATAAAAATATAATCGTAATAAGAATTTAATTTTAACAACTGTATCGAAATTGCTTGTTAATTATTTCTCAATTTGACTTTGTCTAAGGGCTATACAACCCAGTAGTCGGGCATGTGTCTTCGGCTTTTATCTACATTTATATTTTGACGATAAAGAATTAGTCTTATTAAGATAGGTATGATTGTCTGTAAACGATCTATTGAAATAACTTGATCTTTTGATTTCTCACACTAAGCTGTTTGAAGCCAATCTCAAATCAAGATCAGTTAAAGTTTTTTGTTCGCAATTTATTATAATCATAATAATCACACGTGTTTATGTACAATAATAGGTCCTGGTATCTTAGTATTTTTAAGTTTGTAAATCAGCGCTGTAGATGGAATAAGCCCTAGCTTGTAGATAGCAAATATTTAATTCATGACAACACTCCCCACCCACTTTGTCCAAGGTACTGTAAAGTTGTTTGAATTCGTTGGGCACTAGTTTGTGTGAAGTTGTTTGTATTCGTGGGGCACTAGTTTGTGTGAAGTTGTTTGTATTCGTGGGGCACTAGTTTGTGTGAAGTTGTTCGTAATCGTGGGGCACTAGTTTGTGTGGATTTCGCAGCTATAGGGGCTGTTTCATCAATAATCATAGATATCCTTGTCCTACCATTGGTCAGATAATCGTTCTAAGTTTAGATATCAGCTCTAGGACACTTAATGAAATAAATGTCAATAAAACTATATGATTACACAGTATAACTTATATGCCATATGCTTGCTTTAATATATGTACAGTTTTCTGGGTGCACTTGTATTTCTTATTTGTGTTGTTCATTTAGATAAAATACATGTCTACACAAGAGCTAACTTATATGTTAAAACTGTACTTAAGTTTTGACCGCTTTACCAATCAAGACTTCTGTGTCCTCTAACTGTTTATACATCTTTATGAATTGATTATAGTTTGATATAGTTAACATACAGGTAAACAGGCATCTACATTATGTACTAGCTAATAAAGAATAAGTACAAAATACACTAGTTAAAAACATGAAGTTTTCAGCAGTATATTGTCCGTATCTGTAATCATACCTTAATGCAATCATTACCCTCTTGTTATCTGGACTCAAATCTAGATTAATTTATTCACACAATATCAGGTTTAAGTCTTGAAATGGCGTTTGTTATGGGAATTTTAATTAGATTGTACGATAACTCCGATTTCTACGATTTGCCCATTTACTGTGGGTCCGTAGATCAGAATCTGGGTTTCAAGTATTTAATCTGAGGGGCCCCGTAGATAAGATCTCTTTTGGTTGAATTAAACTTTAACAAGGGGATCTGACAACTTGATTAATAGCAACAATCTGAATGGTGTGTCATGACAATGTTTTGTAGAGTCATCACCTAACATGAATGAGATTTATATTGTGTAGTCATTTAAAAGCTAAACGGCCATTTTAGAGGTTTCTTTCTTTACGTTCTCTATGTACACCATCTCAAGTTTTTTCTTCATTGTAAAGAGTCTAAAAATGGAAAATAAAGAAGACATTCTGATGACATGTTAGTGATTCTGGTAACAATGTCTACCCAAAATATGTTACCAGTAGTTATGGATCTATTATGAATTCAAACAAATATTCTAAATGAAAATAATGTCGTGAAAATGAGAAATTTGAATCAAGTAAATGTATTATCTTGGTACCATGATGATTGTGTTTGCATTTTCCAGGAGGGTTAACACATTTTACAGCTTTGCTTCATCATCAATTTCAATTTCGAGTAACCCAATTTCCGCACAAGAAATTGTTGTTGTTTTTATTTTTATTTCTGTTTAATCTACCTAACTTTTGTGAACAAGTACTAAGACAAGAAACAACTTGCACACTTAACATAAGAGTTGTAACCTCATTGCTTAACACTGTATAAAAAAAACATGCTGAGGGTTTTCACAAAAAAGTTGATGAGAAATTGGCGTTGCACAGGAAAACTAATCAGAGCATAGCATAGATAATGACATGGTTGGGAATTTTTCCTTATCACTGGACTACTATTTTCAATTTTGATCTGAAAATCAGTGGCTGCCACTCTCTATCAGGGCGCACACGAGATAAGGGAGTCTGTGCCAATATTTTATCTGTAAACTGTTAAGCAAACTGTTATCAAAGATTTTTACCAAAGTTATGAAACGTTCATCTGTCTGTCGATGGAAACATTTGTTTTGATGTATTACAGACTGGGACAATTCAGAAAGTTCTACAAGGTTAAGGCTCACATTACTTTCTTTTGCAGACAGGGTGACTTTGGATGATACGGCAGTTAAAGGGAGACAACTTTGAAATATTTCTCTACTTAAAGGGAGACAATTTTAATAAAACTGCCAATAAACTTTGAAGCTGGTTATTAGTGGGGCATCTTTGTTTGCTTGCTTTTACAAATCACCTAGAAATTAAAAGAAGCTTATCAAGATGTGTATTTTTTTTCTAAATCTCAGTTTTTTGTTTAAATTCTATTTTCAGGTGGTAAAATTTGGTGTGAGATTGTGGAAGATTTGGAGCAAGGGACAGAACTCTTAGCCTCGTTCACAACTCACCAATCAGTGGCCCCCGATGTGAGAGAGAGTGAAGTCATCAAGAATGAGATCATAGAGAGAGATGTAAAGCTGACTGTGCCCACTATAAAGAAACAAGATTCAAAGAACAATGTCACCCCTCAGCCAGGTATGTGCATTTGGACAAACTTCTTCCATAGTGCATTAAAACTTTATTAACTTCTTGACTCTTCTAAATATGCTGTAGCAATAGATTTCAAGAACTTTGTTTGTTGATTAATCACTTTCTAGGTCTGCTGTATCTCTGATATATTGATGAACCTTTCTTTTAAATTTATTTTTCATCACATTGATAATTACAAAGCAAAGGTATGTTTATTTAAGTGTATTTGGTTGTGTATATATTTTTAGTCTGCCTTTTGGATTGAGAAAAAAAAAGTCTTTTATTTTGATGAAGGTAATTATAAAAATGTTTATCAGATTTTGATGACATTTGCTTAATTGGGTAATTAGTGCATTAATGCAGTGGTGTCTTTATTGAGGTGGTGTTAAACTGAGGGTTTTCATCTGTAAACTCATCTACATTGCAGCTCTTATCTATGGATGCCCGTTCTGTGGAGTAAGGTTTTCTAGCAGACGTACATTGGAAGCCCATCTTACTTACTATTGCTCTAAGAAGCCCGCAGATTTTGTCAGCCTGCCTGAACTGCACCAGAGAATACAACAACAAACCCAGGCACATTTTGAACTACAGGCTAAATTGGAAGAGGAATCTAGTAAGTTCAATATATTTTGTCTCAAGTTTTCTCTTACCTGGATCATGTATTTTATATGTGATAGAGGTAAATTTGTTATCAAACGATGTTGTGTTGCGTTTGGTTGTGTTTTGTTTTCATTAAATTAATAAAAGGAATTGTAAAATTAAGCATTATTGATTTTGTTACCTTGGAAGTAGGTGAACCTAATTGTAGAACTTTCGCCAAAAAAGAAACATTTGAAAAATCATGTAATAAACTAGCTTTCTTGATATGATAATTGTGTTTACTGTTTAGGTTATCATAAGTAAAAACATTCATTTTAAATCAAATCCTTGACTTTTTTGTTTTCAGATTCACAGAAAAGAGGGGGCAGTCTGTCACCAAAAGGTGTAAAGCGTTCCCATGAAAACCAGTCTGTAGGATCTGCAGATAGTTCCTCTGATACTGACACACCCAGGCTTAAGTCTCCAAGGACCAATGAAATCTACAAATGTCGGTCATGTGACTTTACAACAGACAAATTGACTGGTTTCCAGCAGCACAAAGCCACAGCACATGGTGAAAATGAACCAGTCACAGATGCAGAACGATTGTCAGTTTCTCCCTCAGATCATGATGAGATGTACTGCAAAGAATGTAAAATCCAATTCTCATCAATGAGTACATATAAAGGTCATAAGGAATTTTACTGTCGGTTTAGGCAAGTGGGACCAAAGGAAGAGGAAAATGGAAATGACCTTTCACCAACTAGTGGTCAGAGCCAGAGTGCAGAGCTGGCATTGAAGCTTCTCAAATCTCCAACATTTTCACTAGAGAGTCAGTTTTTGGCATCAAAGGTACATCAAATACATCCGGCATTATTGGCAGCAAATCCAGCATTACTACATTCACCATTATTCCTTCAGGAATTATTAGCGAAGAATCATCAAGGGGAGCTAACCAAGGCATTAAGTCAAGGTCATTTAGCAGCTGCGGGTGTCATGGCAGCAGCAAAGAAAACAATGATAACGGAAGATCAGCCATTAGATCTCAGTAAATCTAGCAAAGAGTCGAGCGTAGACGGAAAGGATGAGGAAGATAGTGAAGCATGTGTTAAAAGGGAAACCAGCAGCTCTCCAGAACGAATGAGTCCGTCTGCAAAGAAGAGAAAACTTGCAGATGACCAGCGACCATTGGATGGGGGAGCAAAGACCCCTCTCAACATTCCAACCCTCCACCCAGCCATGTTACTGCCAGGACAGATTCAGTATGTTAACAAGAAGCCTATACCTCCTCTTCAGTCTGTGAGTCGGTGTGTGGAATGTAACATTGTATTTTATAAACATGAAAACTTTTTGATACACAAGGAGCATTATTGTTCAGGACGTAGAAGTAATAAGGACTCGTCTTCTGACACGGATAATGCTGACACTGACCAGAAAGAGGTGGAGCTAGTCAGTAAGCAGACGAAGGGTGGCAGGAGAAGCGCTACACCAAAAGTGGACAAAACAACTCCAGAATCTAAAGTAGAACCGGAACCTGTGAATAACGATACACATTACAAATATTTCTGCATTCCATGTAAAATCAAATTCAGTTCAGCCGGGACTTTAAAAGCTCACCAGGAGTATTATTGTCCCTATGGCAAAGGGAATAACGCTTCAGGTGGTAAAGACACTGATAAGGACAGTGAACATTCAAACAATGATCAAATTGACAACTCCCACTACAGGTGTGAGAATTGTAATAATGAGTTTAGTTCTGCACGATTGTTAAAGCTACATATATGTATGAGAGATGTGTCCCCGACCCCATTGCTGAGATGCATGTTTTGTGATTATGTTACCCAAACAGAGAACCGTCTGTCTGAACACATGAAGGTCCATGCACCGACGAAAGCATTCAAGTGTAACATCTGTGGTTACCGTGGCAACACAGCGAGAGGAATGAGAATGCATGGAAAAATCCACTTGGAGAACGGAGAGGAATTCACGGATGAGAACATGATTGAGTATGAGGAGCCACCATTGGTCCCAGTACAGAGAAACGGATTCCATGAGAAAGGTCCAGTCAACATGGAGGCGGAACTAATCAGAATGAAGAACGAGCCTTATAAACGAAGGAGATCCAGGAAATCTTTTGAGAAATCTGAGAACATGGTGCCATATATAGGACAGAATATCTTATCCCATGTTTGTGCCGCATGTGGGCAAGCCTTTACCAATGTTAGTGACTTTGTGATTCATTTAAGAATGCATGAGATAGCTGCTCTAGAGGCCGTGAAAAGTCTGAAGAGTTTCAGCTGTGAACATTGCACGGACTATGTGGCAGACTCTCTCACAAATCTTCTAATTCACATACAAACAAAGCATCCGGAACAGCTGCCAAGCACAAGTAAAACAGATTCAGATGGTGATAGGTCACACGAAGGTCGTGGTTCTATTGAAAGGTCAAGGTCATGCTCAGTGGAAAGTTCCAAGACAAACATCTCAACCTCTAGTCAGGAAACTAAGACTGTAAACTCTCTTAAAGTCAAACATATGTCTAAGCTAGAAAATGGTGTTAATTCTGCACTAGGATATGTTGAAGTTAAGGTAGAAAAGAATGCAGGTGAAGCAGAATCTGATGTGAAATCTCCAGGGAATAATGATCTGCCTCAACATGTAAAACAATCTCAGTTTACTAGTAACTCTTCCAAATCAGACGTGGAAGAATCAAGATCTGATATTAATCCATCAAAGCAGGTTCCAATATGGCATTCTCCTAATGGTGGGTCCGCAGTAAATAGGGATTCCACCCCGTCTCCACGACAACCAATATCTCCATGTGTAAAATCTGAACCAAAGTCCCCCTCATCCTCCCCTGATCATGTCAAACATTCAAACAGATCATCGTCCAGAGGTAGCTCAACATCTCCTACTGACAGTTTATCCAAGAAAACTGACTCCAAAATGTCCCCTAAACTGACCTCCCCTGACCCCAAAACAAGGTATCTCATGAATATTAAACAGGAGCAGATGTCGCCTCCAATCATAAGAAAGCCTTCTCCCGCTCCCCGTAGTCCAAGGACCTCACCAACTTTATCCCCAAAGCTTCCACTACCCATAGGGTCACCCAAGCTAGCAAATCTTCCCTTTATCTACAACCCTTTATTGGCCCCTTATCAGTTTGGCGCAGGGTTACCAGTGTCCCTATATTCAGGTATGAGGATACAGACCAGTCCTACGGCCCCTTCAAGCCCTGTGGAGAAAATGGGTCGCAAATATTGTAAACATTGTGATATAAACTTTACTTACTTGTCGTCATTCCTAACACATAAGAAATATTACTGCAGCGCCAGAAATACGCCAGAAGAGCAAGCAGCAAGCCCAACTGCCAC
>ENA-OREC01001160-OREC01001160.1-marine-metagenome-genome-assembly--contig:-NODE-1160-length-12757-cov-14.449763_pt1 | contig 12757 bp, 7 predicted proteins | sample MGYA00248626_ERZ508543 | MGnify/ENA primary metagenome ERZ508543 (study PRJEB26211, sample SAMN05518279) | marine metagenome | isolation source: Puget Sound, Washington, USA | host: Bankia setacea... | reverse complement strand
CCGTATTCTGTATTGCTTTTGGGTGTTTCAGAAGCTTTAGATCACGTTTTTCTTTCACAATTCTTTTGCAGGATCAGATGAGTCTTGAATTGATACATATTTCTTTCAACTGTCTAAATCACTTTTAACTTAGACAAACAATTAGATACTGTACCTACAGACTATACTGCCAGATGAAGAAGCAGACAATTCCAGACTTAGCCTCTAAAAGTTTCATGTTTACTATACTTGGAATATTTCATGTTTACTATACTACGAATATTTCATGTTTACTAAACTACGAATATTTCATGTTTACTAAACTACGAATATTTCATGTTTACTATATACTACAAAGAATTTATTACCACCTATACTATAAAGACTCATATAAATCACACCCTGAGGGGTCATCACATCAGTACATCTTCTATAATTCATTACATGACCTCAATATGTAAACTGATGTGTATATGTGCAAGTGTTGCTGTTCCAATTAGATCCATTTTTATCACATGACTAAGCTTGTAATATATTTCTGTAAATTGTGTATACAAAACTCTTCGTGCATAATTCGAGAAACCTGTGCTTTACCTAGGGTCTTTGCACGCTTAAACGTAACATATGATAGACAGAACTTCATGCTCATTCACTTATCATATCAATTTGTTATACATTTTGTTTCTGTGAACATTATAACACTGACCAAAGGCCCCAATTATAACATTTCCTTAACTTCTTTCATAAAACTCATGTATGACCATATATCATGCAGGAAGAAATTATTGGTGAGTTTCAATAAGGTGCATTATTAATTTGGGCAGCCACATCGTCGCAAGTACACTGATAAATATGGCTTATGCTGCAACCTTAAATTGTCTAAATATATACGATCTTTCCATAAAATTCAAAGTTGTGGTTTTGTGAAAATCTGACAAAGACGAGCATTTAGTGCATATGATATAATATTAGTCAAGGAAGTGGCTCACGGAAGCATACCTTTGATAAAGAAGTTGACATTGACAATAAACTTATCTCAATTGGCTATTTATCATATTTTGGGGTAGCTAGCTACATACATGTATATGAGAGATAGTATGAGTGCATTCCAGGATAAATAAACACAGGACATCATGACATAAGCAATGAAAACAAAAAATATCCAGCACAAATCATATATCAGCGAGACGACACATCAAGCAAATGCCTATCTCGTGGTGCTATCTCTATTCTTAAAGCGTGTCACGTAAAACGACATTCCAACCTACAGCGTACAGGATCCATAATTAAAAACATCCTTCGACTGACAGGGCCCTAACTTTACAATAATGGAAACATAGGCTTTGATAATTAAAAATACCAGTCAGTGATGTTTACTACTACTATCCATACTAATTAGTGGAACAGAGTCGGAACAAGTTGGCATTGTGGTTCAATGTTGTTTCTATCGCATAAATTAAGACCTACAGATAAACCAAAACTTTCTATTTATAAACCTAATATTTAATCAAGTTCATCGTCTTCAAAGGGCATGGTTTCTAGAGTCATAGATATTCTAGATATTTAATTAGGGAATAGTTCTTACAACGATAGCAGACAACTTCTTTTTAAAAGTGTTGTACGACGTATCATTTACTATTCATGACTCTGTTGCTATCATCAGGGAATATCTATCATCATTAAAAACTTTATAATACCTATTTATACTTGGCAAAGCTCCAGGATTAAAACTGCTCTTCAAGTGAAAATGCATTTTGTGAAGAGCAAATTGTTATATTGTTTGTTTAACTATCATATAATGACGAGATCATCTCACAATCAACATCAGTGCTTTGGAGAGAAATGGATGTTGGTTATTTCAGCTGAGTACCATTGCGATATCAGATATTACAAAATGTGATAACTCAACATTACACTTATTTGGCAAATTAATAGTCACAAGGGCCTATAATCATGCTGCATACCACCTATTCTGTATATTCAATTTACAAACTTTCTTGGGCATTATTCCAAGTCATAGTTATAAAAACAAGTATCAGGCATAAAGTATATTGTATACACACATTGACCAGAAACTTGTGAATTCATTACACAGACTATTGAATCGTGAAATAGGTGGATTAGACTGTCGTGTTATTACAACAGAGTATAGAACCCGTGTCCAATGTAAACACATGTATCACCTATTTTGCAATGCATTGGTCCATGTTATTTATTCCGTAGTTTCAGGTCAATATTCGTATACAATACCATGCTAGGATGTTAACTGTAACATGATTTTTTGTGTCATAAAGTAAGAATGATTATTTCCTTACACTGTTAATGTTCTGAAATATCTACTGAAAAGTTTGCATTTAACTGAAAAGGCAGTCTAATGTTTCAGAAACCAAAAACCTTTTATTCGTTATGCATGTTAACAGACTATAAACTTCAGGCTAAGGTTTTCTAACGTCTTCATTTCATTTTATAAAGCCCAAGGCAAATGCCAGAGTTTTTTAAATCATACTTAACGAAGATGAAACTACCATTTCACTAGACAATAGTTTGTTTGTTCTCAAAATAACAACACAGGGTAAAAGTGTGCCCATTGCGGGACTGCAGGTTTCAATTTAAATGCAATAACACACAAATATTTGAAATTTTCACTTGCACGCTAAGTTGACAGTTAAAACTTTGCTATCAAGTAATTTATGTTTAACAATCCGAAGACTAGCCCTAATAAATCATGCAGAAATTCACTCTACTTTCATTCAGCAATATTGGTATTAAAGTAAACATTTGGATAACACTGTATGCAGAATTTCCTTTAACGCTTTAACCATGTTTGCAATCAAATATAATGTTTCATTTAATTTGGTGAAAGAAGGAAAAAGTAAATATTCGTCCATGCGAGAGATCATGAATGTCTACCATAGCCTCAGGGCTAATAAACAGTCTCATTGTTGATCTAAATTTAATGAATTAGTCACAAGAACATTTTAACAAAAAAACTGTGGCGAAAATGTATACCGATGACGGATTAGCTCACATCAAAATAAATTTACGAAGAAAATATGAGAAAATGTGGGAAGCATGAACGATTTATAGCCTTACAAATATTTTAAATTCTTTTTTGTACATAATTTAGTCAAAACACTTGGATGTGAAATGGCGTTAGGGAACTAAGGAAAGTTTTATGAATTGTTTTCTACTTTAAGTGCACTTGTTATAATACGCTGAAAATGAAAAGGCTAGACTATCACACAGATGTTGTCTGTCAACACATAGTTATCTATTACAGCAGACAAGTTCAATTCAGACGAAATATTGCAACAATCTCAACACTTTCGGAGGTCCTGACCAATGCTATCAATTATATTTAATAAGTAACACTAATTGACTTAAAGTGATCGTCTATTTTGTTCATTTTGCCTATTCAATGCTTCGTCAATATCGATATTATCATTGTTTACCTTTTATTATTCAGCGAGAAAATATTTTGGAAGATTTAATAATTTATCGAAACAAGTCCCGATAAAATGATCATTGAATGCTTTTCACAATTGACGAAAATGTTTTAAGTCGATGTGCAAGTGTTGTGAAAACGAAATGTTGAAGCAAGTGTCTACTGCATCACAAGAATATTACATGGTCATCTTTTAGCGGCATTACCTGACTATTAGATATTTTACTGATATTACCTGACATGTAGCCATCCATGGGACCCTGGCTGTAGAAGAGTAACTCATACTGGAGCCTTTCGTCCAGCAACACACTATCCTTCCAATCATTTAACTCCTCTGTAAAGATAAAGAGAGATGCAATGATAACTTTACTAACATAATGCATTGCCAGCAAGTATGTACAATCAATTCAATAAGACCACCAAGATGCAGTCAAAAAGTGGTCTAAATACATTGTTGTGAGTTGGTGTAAGTAGTGAGACCAAATTACACTGATATACATGTAAACTGTTTGGACCAAAAATAGTTTCAGTAGCGGAACTTCATTGAATATGCTATGACATCTTTACTACCACTTATTCTAGATTTTATTTTTTGCCAAAGAAAAAATATAAATAGAATAAAACTGTTATTCATTATGCGAAAAGCAAAATGCAACACACTTTTTCTAAACAAAAATCGTCGGAAAAGTGTCCTTTTATATACAAGAACTTCAACCCTGAGTACAAACATCTAAATGTTTTCTTTAAAATTATAATCACGGTCACTTTGGGATATTTTTACTCTGTTATGTACTTTAAAATAAAACTGCGCCTCAAATGACGATGTAGTTATGTATTAATAAATCGAAACATTTGGATCCAATTAGATATACGCAACGCTAATTGTAACATTCACAGCTAGCTTTACTTATGGAGTTTGAACATTTTGATTTTAATACAAACGATAGAAATCCCTTCAATCTGACACAAACTTGGCTGTTACATACAAAACCAACCCTTCAAATAAAGCATATTCAAACTGAAGGAAGAATGTAGTCAAGCAAAAAGATCTTCGTGGGAATTCGGAATTCTGTCAAATAAAATAAAATTATAAAGACAGGAGTTAAATTCTACACCTTGACCCAAAATGTGTTAAATAATGTGCTAAGCCTAAGTAGTGTTATTAGTTTGCTGTTGAAGTCATTATCCCTAATCAAGGTGTATTAAAACTAATCTGAAGAATTTCATAATGACAGGTAGACTTCAATATTTTGTTCACCGCTTTATTTCTTCTGCCAACTCAGGTTTCATACTTGTTTTCAAAGAGTAACTCGAGACTTTGCTACTGATATAGATTTGATAAAAGATTACAACAAAAACAAAAAACTACTGAAACTGGCCACTTTTATTGTATTTTAAAAAGTTCAAGGTCACTCAGCTACAGATACAGATTTGATTTAAATAAAAAAAATATAAAAATGAAAGAAACTGGCCACTTTTACTGTATTCTAGATACGGTCAAGGTCATCCAGTCTCTGACTAATATCAAAGTCATTTATAGTGCAAAAGCAGACCAGAGCTGACAGAAGGGTCCACAATAAATACTCCAACAGCTGCTTTATTGCTAATGATACACTACCAAAAAAACAACCCCGGACAGTTTCACTTTTTTCTCATCCACAGAAATCACTGAAGCAGCTGTATTGTATAAGTATTAGGAATATTATATAAGTAATGTGTTGCTACTTATTACAATTGTTTATGTGAGTGTGTGAACATAATTTATTGTCATAGCGACTCACAATTACAGTAATAATAATTAACAATCCTATTTAATAAGCAATAAATGCTAATCAGACTCCTCAGTGTGATTGTTGTAAGTACTGATTGTTGTAATGATAATTATGGCTTCTGATGACCTATCGTTAGTGTTACACATTTATACTAATGATTTTAACATTGTGACACTAGGTTATGACCGGTGGAAAAATGTAAGGAACTTTGCTTTCTGTTTGATGTTTTTGTGCTGGGTGCGTTTATGCCTGTTGCGAATTGAATAAAATATGTAGGAACTTTGCTTTCTGTTTGATGGTTTTATTTGGTTTGCGTTTTTTGTCTGATGCGCAGTTTATGAAAGGTAAATGAGATTACGTTGTAGAATCAGTGCAAAGGAGTTAGAGATATAGTAATTCCTATTTGTAATCTTTGACCACCTGATGTTAAGTTTTCACTGATTTATATAACTTCAGTTTGATTGTGATTATAAAGCAAAACAATGATCCTGGAAACAATCAGTACATGTACTAAGACATGAGGGTGACATTTCTTACTCAAGGGAACAATACATTCCTTAAACGGTGGCTTGGCTTAGGGTAGAGCTTCTGACTCGTAATTGATCAGTTGTGAGTTTGAGCACTATCAAAGAGTCCTGTTGCTTCAGTGGGCAAGAAACTTAACCCTCATTGCTTAGTACTGGTTGGTTACAGGAATGGATTTAAGCATGATTTAAATGAGCAAAAATGTTTTTTCCACAATCAAACTAAAATAAATGAGTATAAAAGAAATGATTTAGACTTACAGATGAGTCAACAGAAAAAAATGTTCCAAAACGTTTGCATAAAAGACATAGGCCCTGAATTGAATATATTTTTTCTCTTTTTCTATATCAGACACCAAATGCCAAGAAAAAATGGCACAGAGAGACAGACAGTTGAATTAAGCAGACATTAACAATTGTTTTAATGAGGAAAAGGCTAAGAAACACAGGTGTGTGAATTGTTATAAAAGTAGAGACGTATTTCCTGAAATTAAAAAAATATTATACTTTCAAATTGAGACATTGTTTTAGCCTTCCACAAACATGTATGCAAAGAACAACAAATGTGTGAAGTAAGCATATGGTATTTGTGCTATTAATAGTTAAACATGTTGTTTCTGATGTTGTTGTTTCCATAATTACACAAGAGACACTGTTCACTGTGAAATGTTGCTGAATTACCGGTTATGAAAATAACTGTGGAGCTGTGCTTGGGTTTTGACAGTCTACATTCTAAAGTGACATATAAAAGGTGCTTGATCTTCACAGTGTTGCCTTTTTTTGTACATAGTAAAACAATGCAGACTGTACAGAACAATTATGCAGTTTTTTTTATTCCAGGAGTCTTATTCATGAGTGAAATGTTAGTTTGAGGGTCATGATCGTGCCGATGGAAGTATAAAATTACTGAACAGTTTGAAATCAGTTACACAGTTAGCCTTGAGAATTAGGTGCTAAACTGCCAACATATTGTCAATAAAAATTAACTGTTATTTAACGTACATAAATAGGGTGTTTACTGAATTAATCTGAGAATAACATACTTTAATCAAATATGCATTTTGGTCAACCACAGATTTCCTATGATGGCACAACAGTAAAGCATAAGACAAATTTACATTTTAACACCAGCTGTTTAAGAGAGATTTATACATCACACAGGTTTAAAACAATATCATGTCGACTTTAATGCAAACTATCTACCGTATGCAAAATTCCACATTAATTATATTTTTTGTTTACTAAGAAAATACTTTCATCACATATGACGTAACTTTGTTTTTAATGCCTAATATAACCATTACAAATAGTTGTATACAGTTTATTTTCAATATACATAAGACAGTATTGCCCATGAGTACACATAACACAAACACATATATCAATATAAATAATGACTTCGAGTATTACACATGTTTAATATTACAGTACTGTTTAGAAATTGGATAGTAAATGTTGTCAAAGAATGTCAAGAAGACTGGTCGCGGGGTTATTTGAGAAAGTGTTGCATAAGAAACTCAAAGGTAGCATTAACAATACACCAGGAAATTAATGCTCTAGTGTAGTTGATATGAATCCTTCAAAATATTTTGGATTGAAATCGAGAATCACAACAAAAACTTGCACTAACTGCGGATCTGTGCGCATTTACAAGTAATGGGATTAAGAGAATCTTACATTTGTTGTCATTTTGATATAAACTCTTGCAAAACTCTGTCATGAAATGTTATAAAGCTTGCCCCAGGCTCTCTTAATCACATTTCCTAGAAGTTTATATTGAGTTGCAACTAATTCATAATTGTAAATATAGAACATGTAGCATACAGCAGTTAATTAATTTGAAGCTCTTAGTTGTAATGTTTTTCTTCCATTACACTATGCTGAGAAGCTCATGTCTGACTATTTGTATAAACTTGTTTTCAATGAGATAGCAATATATTGCTCATCTGTTTTCTTAGGACCAAGTTTAACACACAAAATAGTGCACTGCAAATTAATTGCATATACATTAATATACATACACTAACTGATTGATCTAGATGTGCAGCTGATGGTTGATTTATACTTATTTGTATCGCTGTGTGTGTAATTATAGCAACTCTTCTAAATACATGCGGCTCAAATTTGTTCCTGGAATCAACCAGTACTGTTCAATGAGGAAACAATATAACAGCAAGGAGATTGACAGGATTCCAGGCATAGAGAACACATGTAAAGTTCCTGAAATCAACCTGTACTGATCCATGGGGGTATCGTGTTAACAGCAGTGACCTTGACAGGGAATTCCTAGAATCGATGTCTATCTTTTATCGCAACTTCTCCTAATATTACCTGATACTTCAAATGGTGCCCAACATGGTGATTATAATAAGAGTCCCTATCCTCATAAAAATTTAACTTCATTTATTTTACAATGATTACGAAACACGTTATAGAATTTATATAAATCATGCTCGTTGGCACCGATGATTGCGTTCCGGTGGTCTTCATGTGGGAAGAAACCAGAGTACCCGGAGGAAACCCACCTGTCTGACTTGGTGACCACATGACCATCTCAGGTATCGAACCCGGGTCACAGTGGTGAGAGGTGAGCGCGTTACCACTGCGCCAGCCAGACAGCCTTATCAAGCAGGAATTAATAAATGCAATTTACTTTTTTATGGCTGTGGCCTATCTAAATAGCACCAAATGAAATAAATGACATAGATTTTAAACAACTGTCGGGCCTATATTTAAGTGTGTACATTGTTTGTCAGCTTTATTCTTGATTTAATACTTTATTGAGTCATGTATTTAAGTTTTGATCGTCTTTAACACCTAATCTGTTATAAAAGGTACCGACTTACTACGGGAGTGCCACCTAACAAAGAAGTGTTTACAAAATGACTGTATGTCAACATTAAAAATTTAATACGAGGGGGTTAAAAGTATGAATTAAACCCCTGCACAATACTACAAAGAAAAAGTTCAAAGCCCTATTTAATGTTGATTTAAACATTCCAGGTTGCATTGCATTTGTCTTACATGAAGTTAGTGAGTTTATATGGTCAGCATTTAACATTGAATTAACATCAGCTACTGTAATGTAACTTGTAAGAAGCAGACGACATGTGTGTTTACATGTTTTGTGTATTTTACGGATACATACCTGCCCTAGATGCCATTTTATTCCATAAATAAAATAAAATCCACAGATAAAAACACACACTTAACACTGCACACTATTTACATCACATTTTCCACTCCAAAATCGAAAATACAACATAAATTTCACTATTTTATCCGCTAAGCACACGAAAACAAAACTTGGGCTAAAACCCGGTGTACTATATTTTAATAAAATCCAATCCGCTGTGGTAGTTCAAGCATAACTCCGTGAAAACACGCTTTAACTGTCATTGCTTGAGATAACATTAGTGGTGACACTCCATGCGTGACATAGATAAAATTTCCTAGCATGAGAAAGGCATTCCAATTATTTTATACAAAAAGTCGGCAACGTTAGAGGTGGAAGCATGAATGATAGCTATAAACAACCAATACTTGTAGAGATTATGTATAAATCTGTCTATAGAAATCGGGTTACGAGTTATCACACCTTTTCCCGCTAACCTTTCATAAAGCAAATTAGCAGAATGATATGAAAACAGTAGACATACCAATGTGCTTAAGATACAGGCTTCGCATTTATGACTGATACGGATGGGGACGAGGGAAGATACAACCTACCGGACACTAAATTAATAAAGGCTCACTGAGTTAAGCCCAACTTAGTAACACATCTTACCAGCTGCATACTCTTTCGGCGGTTTCTCATTGCATTAAGCTCTGTTTCTCCATTCGTAAGTTGTATGGTGAGAATGGCAACGTAAACGTGCCTTTTACCTATTTCATGATTCATGTAAAATACGTTTTCCACGTGCAAAAGACCGAATTTGGCGGGACAATATGATAAATAACTCTTGTTGGCTTAATTGTTCCTGTCTATGGAGTCTCTACGTAGTTACTCCCCTTTGAAATAAAATCCATGCGCTGGGCACATCCACGCTACGTATAATTCAGTCGTCGCAAGGAGCCCGAATGGACATCGTTGACTCTTGCGAGCATCTTTAGGATTGTAACTTGAAGAGTCAAGAGCAGCTCGCGAGGGTATGGGTGTCGGTAGAGCTCGTTTGTGCATTGTAGGATGACTGTTCAGATTTGGGACACCGCGATACCTTTTATTTCGTCAGATGATCCTACGATCCTATACAAGCTAACAACCTCCAAGCGGATGATACTCTGAATGCAAGCGGTTCAGTTTGGTATCGCCGTGGTCCAAATCCACACGGACATCTCGCAATAATCAACATAGATGTCCAGAGCTAGCACGATTATCGCAGAGGTGTCGCACGTTCAACGTATGGTGTACGTACATACGCGAGGAACTTGTGATGTCTACCAGGGATATCTCTTGGTTCCATTAAAGTATAATATTGTCGAGTCGTGGTACATGTATAGGATGACACAGCGTCTCAGACCGATGTACTTGCGGCCTCACGCTGTCCCTTTGGAGCCATCTTGATTATATATGTTCTTATTTATTATTACTTCGCTGAATAGCTTAACCTTTTTTCAGATACGTATAACTGGTTTATTCTTGCCGTGCAAACACCGAGCGAGCGTCCGGCTAACACACGTGCATCATACGAGGTACGTCCGCGATGTGCGTACGCATATCATCCTTCACATGATCCGTGCTGAGGCTGTAGCCATGTATCCAGAAGTTACGATTGTACGGATATTGAAAGTTTGTGGAATCGTATGTTTCTATAAATTGTACAAACATCGTACGGATATGTGACTGTAGCATTGCACAGGATTGATTTAATAGGTTTATGTTTTACTGCTAGTATTCAAGCTTCTATGAAGAAACCCGTACTGCAGTTTAACTTGATAGCAGAGGTTATATAAGATACAGTTATGTCATACATGACACGTGTGTTTGTGATGTTTTGTGTTACAACATACACAACATATCGGACGTAATCTCTATCGTGTATTAGTATTATCTTGTTAAATGTTGATGCAATCATCTAAGTGTACGTGTTTTTCATTGAACCAATCAGCAACTGCTCTTGCAAAAAAGCATTTGTATTCAAACACAAACTTGCAAAGTAAGAGTGTAGATCTCATTGTGGAGACGATTGATATTTTCAGAGTAGTGTGTTCTGTATAACATTATGTTCATTTGTAATAGCAGAAGGGCAGTTGTGAATGAATTACTCTCTAAGACTGCTTCAAGCCTTTAATACCAAGCCCACCATGTATCACTTGACTTACATATGATTGCATGTACTTACCAAACATTCCTATCTATACACTCGGCCAAGCCAGATCAACTACAGTAGTCAAAACTTATTTCTTGAACAGTAAGAGATAGCTTCTCTATTGGATTCTACTACATGTGCTCGATATCTGTTGAATTGTAATCAATGTGTATTTTTTTTTAAAATTAGACTGGAATCCATTCCTGGAACCAACCAGTACTGAGAGTAGTTTCTTGCACAAGGAATCAACAGGTGCCTTGATGGAGTCTGACTTGCTAACCACCTACATGTATATAGATGCGCTTTTGGATCAATCTGTAATATACAGAAGACAGTCCATAGAATCAATACTCAGTTGTATCATTTTGGGTAGTTAGATAGTTTCACTTGAACAGGCTAGGTTATCTGCATATGAACAAAATCTGTGAAAGCAATACTTTTCTCTGTGCGCAGTAAAAGCACATACAGGGTATTACAGATGCTATTAACAAAACTATTTTCATAAAACAGCAGAGGTTATGTGTAAAAAAGTCAACACAAACAGCCTGATGAATTTGTTTTATTCCAGTTAACCATGAATTAAAGGCTAAAAAGATGGCTTGAAATTTCTTAAAGACGTATTCAGTTTTACAGAATTTAAACCAAAACGAAATCTAAACATACTCTTCCAAACTTTTTAAAGTTGTAAATTTGACAAGAGTTTACTTAAATAAAAAAACAATGTCTTATTTAACAGTCATCATAAACAAACGTACAATGTACATGATACAATACCACAACACGTTGATATTTTAATACCATGTAGCATTGAACATTTTCTTATTTCCCACTTTTGAAACGTCAAGTTTTCTCCTATGTTTTGACATATGTAAATGCTGAAATCAACAATTTCAATGAATGCATGAATGACATGACAATTTAATGCATCTAATAGAAGCAAGTCAAGGAACTTTTAGTAATTCATGCATCATCCATTTTGTTGCGTTTCTTTGGGACGTATGGTAACAAACACGTCGTCTGTAACATCGGGTGTGTATGTGAACTCTGGTTTCCTTTCATCCAATGATTTTTTGGCTTGTACACGGTTTATGTACTTCTGGGCAACCTGTTTACGGATCATCCTCCGATGCTGCAATAAAACAGATACCATGTATAAAAGCTAGAGTCAAAGTACGCACTCATTCAGCTTTTTATTAAACAAAGATTAAATTAAAGTTGGTAGTATGAGCTATTTAAACACAAATGTAAAATGGCATACACTCTTTCTTCCAATTTACCCAATCTATTAAATTATAAAGACTCTTCAGTGCACACAAGAATCACTCATTGAAATCATATTAAGATTTCTAACAAACAAACAAAATTCTATTGACAAGTTTTAATTTTGTCCTAGTTTCTCAAATTTAAAAGAATAAAGCAGTACACCGAACCAACAACAGGTTCCTTCATTACCTTTGTAATTTACAACTGTCAGTTGAAATAAAAAAATTAAATCATGTTAGCTTGCTTTAAACCATTTATCAAATTGACCTTGTTTTGCATTGCCTTTTTTACTACAGCATACAGGAGATTCAGACAGAACCTAGTCCCAATATAGCCTAAGAACATTGATTAACCCGGACAATCTTTAATTAATTACATGGACTAATGAATTATAAATCACGTGTTTTATATGAACACCATTGAAATGAGTTATATATAATCTTGAAATAACAAGGTAATCTAGTT
>ENA-OREC01001159-OREC01001159.1-marine-metagenome-genome-assembly--contig:-NODE-1159-length-12760-cov-15.591106_pt1 | contig 12760 bp, 4 predicted proteins | sample MGYA00248626_ERZ508543 | MGnify/ENA primary metagenome ERZ508543 (study PRJEB26211, sample SAMN05518279) | marine metagenome | isolation source: Puget Sound, Washington, USA | host: Bankia setacea... | reverse complement strand
AACATTATAAATGGACAAACATTTTCCACTTCCAACATTATAAATGGACAAACATTTTCCACTTCCAACATTATAAATGGACAAACACTATATTTGTATTTGGAAACTTAATTGTAGAGGGTCTAATTGTTTTACACTCAGTGTATGCACTGTTTCACTTTACCCTTACACACATACAATATTGTTTTGTAGATATATTATAATGATCATAATCATAACTTCAATGTTTTGTACAGCCTTTTTACGTTAAAATTGCAAACACTTTGTTTTTCAAATATTTATTTTACTCACTGAAAACATGCGATCATTTTATAATTTTGTCACAAACAAAATATATAAAAATAGGTAAGGATCTTTTATTGCAATCATTAAAATTATCTTCACTCTTTTTGCTGATGTAATCAACTTTTTGCATTTTTCAACATTTACATTTATTTTTTTATAGTTTCCTAGATGATCACTATTTTTTAAACATAAATCTGAAGCTTATATTTCATTCAAAATGAAAATATCAATAACTATTCTCCAAACAATACCATCTTTAAACTATTCTCAAAATAATCAGCCAAAATTAAAAGCTATACTCACTTCTTTTGTTACTCTAACAATTTTTTTATTTTATATTTACGATGAGTATTTATATAAAATTGTAACTTTTGTTAAACTTTGCATATGCAAAGAAGGTCCAGCAATTGTGTACCTAATATTTTTAACGTCATCAAGTCATCATACAATTAAATCAAACTGATTTTGTTTATCCGATGCCTTACACCAGCAAATTTGATACTATTTAGTGTATATTTGGGCAAAAGGGATGTTACTACCAAGGCAATTGTCAATATTCTTTAAATACATTTAACAACTTTTTAACATTTATCTAAATCATGTTCATCCATCAATTAAAGTAGTTTTTTTTATGACAGATAGAGTGTTTTTTATATATTTATAAGTTATGTAAAACCATTAATCTAAACACAAATGTAGTTTTCAATTATTACATGTTAGATTATACAGTATACATATTATAGTCCAACATTGACTTCCAATTACACCACATTACTACATGTAGTACCGGTAAGTTCACATCCTTTAATATATTTAACATACTAAAAATTATATTTGTGTATCATATCCCTGTTTTACATAGTTTATATAAACTTAGTATTGAGCAATTTAACACATTATATTACAAAATGAACTCACCATCCGCCGACTAACAAAACACATGTCAGATATACAATCAATCATTAAAGACATGCTTATTATAGTTCTTATTTTATTTTTATGTTTCTCAAAAAGTACCGTATACATACAAACACACTTATTTCCAGCCAAATGATTTTAAAAGACAATGTGAACAATTGCATGTTCTCTGAATAATGAATATTACACACAATTATTCAACCTTTCACTTCGTTTGAAAACTATTGAAATCAGTTGGAAGAGTGAAATTTGTGAAAACTGTTATAAATATGAACACTATGTTTAATCAAATAACTTTAACACAGTTCTTAAGCAATACCCTCTTAGATACCTTATGTAATTGTGGGGTGAGGCAGGACAAGCCTTTTATCCATAGTAGTTTCATTTTTCCTAAAACATATCTCGAGTCCAAGGGTCACCCCAGGGTTGAGCTTACAAACATTGGCGCTTATGTACAATATCTAAATATAATGCTACTGCTGTACACTGATGACGCAATCTTTAAAGAGAAGAGTGTAATATTTCGTAGATTTTTTTTTAAATGGCTTTGTTGACTATTGTAATATATAATGGAAGTTAAATATAAACAAACAAAAGACTAAACTTATAGTTTTCTATGAAACGTTAACACTACACACTCACTATAGGTATTGTATGAGAACATTGACCAGACACTCCCGAATAAATTACATGGACCAATGCATTACAAAATAGGTGTTACATGTGTATACAATTGACACATGTTCTATACTATCTATGATAACACACAATCTAATCCACCTATTTCACATTTCAACAGTCCGTGTAAGGAATTCAAGAGTAAAACAAGAATGTTAAAAAATAGAAAGTGTTCACTTATATAAATACATGTGTTTTTTCGAAATCAGGAAGTTTTTTACCCATGGTGAAATGTAACCTCGCCATGCTTAGAAAGCACTACATTTACTTTAAAACGCGCATTTATAACTTGCTTTACCTTTTGATTTATTTTAGAAATTATTTTACCATAGTATTAAACTGGTATTAATTAACCTATATGCAATGTCAACAACATAATATTATTACTTTTAACCTAATGCAGGGAGATTAATTTGTAACTGGGTTTATAGTGTGTATTGATCATTTCACAAAACATAATTTGACAAATATTTAACAAATTTAACAACTTAAAACTGTATCAACATGTTCTATGTACCTTGAAGACAATTGTGAAGCCAGTAAATGGTTAAAGACAAGTTATAAAGATATTTAAACAAATATATAAATTATATAAAAACTTGTTATATTAAGTTTATAACTAAACAATACAGCTACATAAATGTCATCAATTTTAAACACAAAATATTAAAGTATGTCTTGAACATCAGTATAGAGATAGTTTGTCATTGAATGATGTGATAAAACCAATACATTTGTTGTTGTTTTTTTAATATGTACATAGTATAAATAATTCATATTTTAAGAATTAAACAATATTATACGGTGTTGTTCTTTTTTACTGATTACGTATGGTTTAAAAATACAGCATCCAATGAGGTTTATTATAATGTGAATTCCGGTGTATTCTCTGTAAATGAATTTGTAGCCTAAAACAATGTGTTTAAGATCTCGCATGTTATGTTGTATATCACATGTTTTGAAAGGATTTGAACATGCATTCCAAAAACTATCTGAACATTTACTTGATATAAATGTACACTAAGATATCACTGGTCTGATACAACATCTAAATTCTTATCTAAATTCTTATTTTATTTTGTACTGAACCTATAAGTTGTTTTTCTCTTTCAAATTGTTAAAAGAATGAATCTGCGAGTGCCAAGTGTAACAGAGAACACAATGCATCAACTTCAACTTTCAATCTATCTCATCCAAACTGTGTCACCTTTATAAGTAGATGTATCATGATTGTATTTTGCACCAATCAAAAGCTAACATACTATGTAAGCGTGAAAGGATTACGTTTCAATATTTAATGTGTCTACTCACCTCTCAGCTCTAAAAATAACTCAATGGTTTTTCTCCAAACTAACAGCTTCTGGTATCTTTCTTATACTTCTTTCAATGTAATATCCAACAAAACAGGTTTTTATTTTCCAATTGAATAAATATAACTATTTTCGCTGCAACTATATTTTCCAATTGACTTAAGTTTGATTGAACAAATTGTTCTGTGCAATTGTATTATCCAATCAAATACATATCAGTTTAACATCCAATGCACTCAGGAAACAGGTTTTTAGGATGCTGCTCTGAGAATTAACTTCAATATATTATTCTTTTTCGACACTGTTTCAAGACAAATGTAACTCGATCTATATCACTTTATTTCCATTTGTTGCTTTGGGGGAGTTTCCTGGCTTAAGCCTAAACAGAAAGTCGCGTCACCGTTGTGAAGATGTCTGTTTTGCACGGCACATTAATTTTCACACATCATTTATGCAGATGCAATATTGGCAATCAAAGTTATGAAACATATATCAAATCATCAAATTCAAATGTTATCACTAGTTTATAGCACTGTTGGTGATAAAACGGTTCGCAGAAAATTGAAAAACTCTAAAATCCACACAGACCCAGCATCTGAATGAGTGAGTTCGTAGTGCCTTGACTTGACTCAGTACATATCCCTTTGTACTTATAATTGACTATCTTTTGTCATCACAGACACAATGTTCATAAATTGATTTGGTCCTTTGCTGCAATACCATGAATGAGACAAGCTCCGTCCATTAGTTATAGTCCATAATTACTCCAACATGATGCAACACAATGGCCACTTTTATTTCGTTTTAAGAGAAGTTCTATACTTTGAAGTGAAATGGACGGCACAGTTCTTCTGTTTACTGATTAATTCACAACAGTTTGGTATAGATGACACAATCAATATTTCACACAAATGTTCAAGTGTGATACAAACTGGCTGATATAATTCCTCCAAGAAAATCTATACCTTGAACAACAATTTTGGCTCAATAATAACAAATATATAATATTCTTTAATAAATAAATTACCAAAGTCAGTAGATGACTTAATGATCCCTAGCTCCTTTGGAAACTTAGCATTCAAAATCAATGTCCTACTTAAATCGACGAGGTCCAAGTATGTATATTTCAAAGACAAAAGAAGTGCAAATAAAAGCAAACTACACATTTAATCTCAAATATTACATGACTGTGTAATATCATTTTACTTCCTACAATATTTTGTGCATTTCTGCAAACACTGATCAAATTGACTTAAAAGTGCACAAAGATGATTTTGTGTGTATTAATTTAGCAAAACAAAATTAAATGTTCTCTGCAAAACTAGAAGTATAATCATATATAGATAAGTGTTAATTGATATCAGTGTAGTTATGCAGAAGAAGGGTATATCATTCATAAAACTCATTCATTTACATTACTTTTACACTAAGATTTATGAAATATAACGCTGCATTTGATATACATATTAGTAGTATAGCAACATTTTGTTCTTTATTTCCACTATCTTGTTTTTGATTTTCATAAACACCTGTGTGAAACGAATGAAAAAAGTTCCATGGCAATTAAAAATGAAGTCGCTCAGCATATCTTGGTATAAAAAAAACATATTAAACAATCTGCAGCAGTATATATATACACTGAATGAAAACTTGGGATATTTAACTTAATATATAAAGCTCTTTTTTTTCACACATAAAAAACAAGGCTGGCAATCTTTTTAGCGGTGAATTGCTTTATACAATAGCAACAATCTGAATCATGTGATATCAGTCAGTATTTTTGAGCCACATTAATGAATTAAGAAACCCATAAAGTGTACATTTGTTTTAAACTTTCAAGTTGTTATGGAAACAAAGGGAGAAAAGATGGGAAAGGTATATAGGTTTTGCAGATTGTGCATGATGCAGTTTGTAACACAAGAAAAGCCCTGCAGGCACACACTATTCTGTAATTAACATGCATCTTACCATCAAAATAAACAAAATCACGTTCAGCAGCATCATGCACTCTGGGAAAACGGCATACACTTTTTGTTTACATATTATTTTTGCTATGTTTTTTTTCTCACACTAGAGCATGTTTGTTTTTATCTCTAGCAATCAATGTGTTTTATACCCCACTTACACCAGTCACAAAAAAATGGAAAACTAGTTTTTTGTTCCAAAGATCATTTTTTGCTTCAAATATACAGGCACAAAAAGTCTCCAGTACAAACGTAGATAACTCACAAGCAGTTGTAGTAAATATGTGTCAGACATATTTTTTGGCCAAATGTAAAAAAAAAAGAAAATGTTAAATCTAAAACAAAACCTGAAAAGCGTCTCTTAGAGTGAAATGCTGAAACAAATTCCACACTGTTTTGCTTTTCACACAGTTTTGGTTAGCTGCTGTTAAACTGAAGAACACTGAAGGAAATGTTTGGCGCTTTCTACTACAAACAATAGGCTACCAGACTTTAACTTTTTATTGACAGACAAAAGTTTAGGAATGTTTCACTATTAAATGTTTGCTAACTTCCTAAAGGGCTTCCATAAACGGGTAATCTGACTCGTAATTGGGGGATGCCTGTCAGACGTGAGTTCGAGCCCCATCAAAGGCACCGGTTCTTTCCTTGAGCAAGAAACTTTACCCTAAATTAGTATAACCAAAAACAAAAACTAGCTAACATACAAATTGTAAGTTTTTTTTCCAATATCACATCTGACAGATCTCTTGTAAAATCAATTATTTTTGTTAAGCATTTGTTTAAATTATATTTGTTCAAAATCGGACCCATCAACTGCCGATATGAATTTTTCCAATTTTACATCGCCCATAATAAAAGGGGTGAAAGCAAAATGGTTCTGTGATATAAAGTAGATCGAGAATTAAATAGCTACGGTTCCAATTATTAAGTCATAAACTGCATACAAATGTGGCAATGACATGACCTTGTGTTTGTCTATAAAAAGCATGGGTTAATCAGTAAGCTTATAATACAATAAACAATAACGACCCTTCCTATCATGGTAAACCCAATGTTACCATGGAAACTTGTTTCACTTATGTTTCTATCTATGACACCTCAGCACCATGACCGCACCTTGGGGTGAGAGAGAAAGGGTTCTAAGTGCTATAGAATAAAGGAGCAAATAAAACCTGTTCGCATTCACCCCTCAATTCTGGTTTACAAACTCATTGACGCTATAATCCTTACAAATTTATGCACCTGGCCTTGACATACATTCTGGGTTGAATAACTTGCCATGTATATCGGTTAGAACACTGTTACTCAAATGTGCAGATAGTGAATTATGCATTGTAAGACTCGCAATAATGGGAGCCAAAGGCGTATCGTCTATCATGCCTTTATACCCATATGCTTTGAAAATCCATTATGTGGTATAGTATATGTGATAAAGACAACCTACAAACAATTCAAATATGGCTGAAACTACAAATGAGTGAATGCTTTCAATGGTTTAACACTTGAGAAGCAGCTGCAATGTTTGAGATCAATGATACACACTCCCCTCCCCCTAACAAATATGTAATAACCTGTTGAAATATGAAACCATACAGCCCACTACTCCCCTGTCTCCAAACCAGGACACATTGAGTTACTTTTTAAAAAGATTTGGAGAGAGGAAAGATCTTTAGGATCAAAGTTATAATAGCAAAGCCTACACTCAAAACCACTTGGAAATACTCATATTTCAAACAGATTTCAGCCCAAAACATGACAATAATAATGTATGATTGCTGTTCTTGTGTACCATCTATGATTAGAAGTATAACCTACATAGATCTAATCATAATGCAGTGGATCATAATGTGTCTAGGATATATTTCAATGTATTTTGTATTATTGATGTGCACTGGATTATATCAAGGTTTGGGAGGATATTGTAACATAAGCAACATTTGAACTTATGCATCACCGACTTTCCCATCCCTCCTACAATAAATGCTAAATCAGTTTCTATTTACTGCATGATTGGTTTGCACATATAATTTTTCTCATGTAGCCGTCATTTGATTGGTTTATTCAAATTTCATTGAGCATGCAGCATTGGTATATGTTTGCCAAACTGTCACTAAATACGCCCTGCAAAGTTTTGATAATTCATGGCATTCCAGTAAACTCTTTTAAATACAAGCCCCAAGTAACTTTGGTTAACGATCTACACATGTTAAATGTATGGCTTAGACCAACGCTTAGACCAACGCTTAGACCAACGCTTAGACCAACGCTTAGACCAACGCTTAGACCAACGCTTAGACCAATGCTTAGACCAATGCTTAGACCAAATCAAGACAATTCACATTGATTGGACATGAGGTTCCAAGTCTTCGTCTCCATAAAACCTATCCAGCAATGATTTTTTTCAGTTGATAATTATGTAAAAACAAACTAGTTATTTGGCAGACATGAATTTTTAAGGTTAAGTAACAATGACCTTGACCTTATACTGATTCATCCCAATTCCAATCCCAAGCTTTACAATCTATTCAGCCTTGAAAGTTGGTGTTGATATGTAAAAGCATACACAAGTAATTAAATGTTCAGTCCTGGATGCAAACCGTTGCCTGGTTAAACTATCTCTAGCATAACTTTTAACTATATGACTTCCCTCTGTTTTTCCTGTTAAAGATCGCATTCATTAGTTACATACTTAATCTTAACCAAACCTATTTAGGGAATTCACATATTCTATACATACACAGATTCTATCAGTGTAGCCATTCCGCAGCAGATATCGGAAATAAGCCTAAATTCCTGATGCATTCTGGGTACAATAGAACGAAATGTACCTAAATCACCTTTCAAACAATCTGATATTCCAAACATTGTGTAAGTGCACAAAGCTAAGTTGGCAAAAAGCCTGATCTTGGATACAAACGTTTCTTAGGTCAACCAACTTCTTAGGTGAGAAAGGTTGAAGTCACATGGTATGCTTAAAATGAGTCTAATAATTGCAGAACTGTAAAATTAGCAAGAACCACTGATAGAACTGTAAAATTAGCAAGAACCACTGATAGAACTGTAAAATTAGCAAGAACCACTAATAGAACTGTAAAATTAGCAAGAACCACTGATAGAACTGTAAAATTAGCAAGAAACCCTGATAGAACTGTAAAATTAGCAAGAACCCCTGATAGAACTGTAAAATTAGCAAGAACCACTGATAGAACTGTAAAATTAGCAAGAACCACTGATAGAACTGTAAAATTAGCAAGAAACCCTGATAGAACTGTAAAATTAGCAAGAACCACTGATAGAACTGTAAAATTAGCAAGAACCACTGATAGAACTGTAAAATTAGCAAGAACCCCTGATAGAACTGTAAAATTAGCAAGAACCCCTGTTGAACTGTAAATTAGCAAGAACCCCTGATAGAACTGTAAAATTAGGAAGAACCCCTGATAGAACTGTAAAATTAGCAAGAACCCCTGATAGAACTGTAAAATTAGCAAGAACCGCTGATAGAACTGTATTAATTAATTTAATTTGGGAATTAAATATGTCAGGGAGAAACTTGCACTGCAATAGAACCAAAACTAGGTATAAGTTTGGTTGCTTGACCAAGTCAAGACTATGGTGACAATCATATTCAACTACCACTAGTATGTAGGGACGTGGGAAATCATGCATAGTAAACAGACTGTTAGCACAGACTTTTTTACTTTGGCCTGGGTATTATAATACAAACTATAAGTACCAATATAACATTTTATTATGCAACTGTTAATGCCTCAAAGTCTGGCTTATTCAAGCATAATTCCATTATTGTTTACAGATTTAAACTCAATTATTTAAGCTAGTTTTTGACCAAGGCTTACTACTGTATGCCCCTCTTGTTTATGTGCACCAATAATTTTGTTGTTATCTACAACTTAAAATTCTCATTGTTACCTTTTGTGAGGTTTGGTCATTTCTAAGCTCAGGTCTTATTTCCTTAATAATGTGATTTTGAACACCAAGATTACCATATCAAATAAGCATCTAGAGTGACACCCCGGTTGTCTTTCTGGTTTGAATAGGTATCCACCAGACCATTACCCAGATGCCTGTACAGGACAGCGAAAATGGTGCTTATAATATCTTGTTTCTGTGGAAAGTCAAATACCAAATATAACAAAACAAACAAGTATTCATGAAAAGTTAAAAGAAAAGAAAAGTACCTCCAACCCATCAAAACACAAGCAAAGTTTCAGCAAAAGATAAGGTTTCACAAAATCATGTTATTCTACAGTAGTCCATGACTCTATACAAGTAAACTGTCAGTATGTCCCAGAAGTGGATTCATACAGGGGGTTAATACAGGACTGCCACTACAGAGCCTTACTTGTTGAAAGGATTAGTGAAGGTGAAAGTATGAACCTGTTCCAAGACACAACTAGCTAAAGGAATAATAAATGTCTTTAAAGTTCCTCTAAACAAGGACAGCATCATACCAAACACGTTATAAAAATGGTACCAGTAATTCCCTTGTTTTAAGCACTCAACATTGAAAAGGGAAATACTGGCTCTTTCTCAAGAATTAAGATAAGAAAATAATGTAACGGATAAGATCTGGTATTGAAATCCTTCGAAGTCGGAGGTCATTGGCCATTGTGGCGGGTGTGAAAAAAACGAATGACCTCGCAGAAACGAAAAAAGTTGAACGCTAAAAAATATATAAAAAATAGCAACCCATTTATATGTCCACCAAAATGTAGCTTTTAGTTAAATTTAACACCTACAAAAACAAATGATTCGATGGGACCTTAGACCTCTGTTTGTACAACATTTAGAAATTTCTCCAGTATATGACTTATGCTGACAGGAAACAGTGTAAGGGAAACAGACTACAACTGCAATATTATAATCATTAACTCCCTTCTTGTATTTTTGTTTTTCGATCAACACAATTTCCAAGGGCTGACAACGATAACTAAAATTATTCTCCAGAGAGTAACAAGAGAAGCAAACAACAATACAAAGACAAAAGCAACATTGCACTTATTCTGTTTGTTTGTTTCAATAACAAATAGATTGCTTTGGTTAAGTCTTTTACAGGACTCCATCTAGTAACATATGGACAAAAACAAGGATATACTTGGTGTCTGTGGTAAAGAACCATTTGTGAATTATGTCCTGGTTTCTTTTTGTCTACAGATATTATCTTTCAAACAAATTGTCAATTCTTATAATGATCACAAAACCTTTGAAGTTAAATGCCATCCACACATTACTACAACGTATTAGCATGTTCAAAGTCCATATGATGACTTCTATTATACATTATACATACATAAATGTCCCTTAATTGATAAAGTAGCTGGGAAGCTTGCAAGAAAGAACAATTCTGCAATCTCAAAAATAAGCTTGCGCATCGCATTTGGTTTCTTTCCAATTGCAAACTGAAATAAGATTGCTGCAACCTTATTCATTAACTTGACACAAACTTAATTCATTCGGCTGTTTTGGTGTGGGATAGCTGTATGATGAACTCAAAGTTTCTAATCTACTGCACTCAATTTTGCCAAGCATCCAAGTAGTCATGTTTAAAAGCATAATTATATCAAAATCAAAGACATAACAAATACAGCCCTGTTAATACAATCACATATCATTCAGTTATATTATCTAATTTTATTGACCTGTCAAGTATGCATACTTTATAAGGCTCATTTAAATATTCAATTCAACTTTGGTGGTGTCTGTCCAGTTTATGAGAATTAATATTGAATAGATATATAATATCATGAATGGTAACGCTAGCGTAAGCCAATATATATTCGCATCGGTAGCACAGTGGTTGAGGCATTGGCCTGTTTTGACAGGGGTAGTTGGTTATAGCCCAGTAATCGGCAAGGATTTTATAGGATTTAGCTTATAAGAATCTATTACACACCGTATAGTCTAACGTATATAAGAATCTATTACACGCCATATAGTCTAACGTATATACGAATCTATTACATGCCATATAGTCTAACTTGTATAAGAATCTGTTACACGCCATATAGTCTAACGTATATAAGAATCTATTACATGCCATATAGTCTAACGTATATAAGAATCTGTTACACGCCATATAGTCTAACGTATATACGAATCTATTACATGCCATATAGTCTAACGTGTATAAGAATCTGTTACACGCCATATAGTCTAACGTATATAAGAATCTATTACACGCCGTATAGTCTAACGTATATAAGAATCTATTACATGCCATATAGTCTAACGTGTATAAGAATCTGTTACACGCCATATAGTCTAACGTATATAAGAATCTATTACACGCCATATAGTCTAACGTATATAAGAATATATTACATGCCATATAGTCTAACGTATATAAGAATCTGTTACACGCCATATAGTCTAACGTATATAAGAATCTATTACATGCCATATAGTCTAACGTGTATAAGAATCTGTTACACGACATATAGTCTAACGTATATAAGAATCTGTTACACGCCATATAGTCTAACGTATATAAGAATATATTACATGCCATATAGTCTAACGTATATAAGAATCTGTTACACGCCATATAGTCTAACGTATATAAGAATCTATTACACGACGTATAGTCTAACGTATATAAGAATATATTACATGCCATATAGTCTAACGTGTATAAGAATCTGTTACACGCCATATAGTCTAACGTATATAAGAATCTATTACATGCCATATAGTCTAACGTATATAAGAATCTGTTACACGCCATATAGTCTAACGTATATAAGAATCTATTACATGCCATATAGTCTAACGTATATAAGAATCTGTTACACGCCATATAGTCTAACGTATATAAGAATCTATTACATGCCATATAGTCTAACGTATATAAGAATCTGTTACACGCCATATAGTCTAACGTATATAAGAATCTATTACACACCGTATAGTCTAACGTATATAAGAATCTATTACACGCCATATAGTCTAAGGTATATAAGAATCTATTACACGACGTATAGTCTAACGTGTATAAGAATCTATTACATGCCGTATAATCTAACGTATATAAGAATCTATTACACGCCATATAGTCTAAGGTATATAAGCATCTATTACACGCCGTATAGTCTAACGTATATAAGAATCTGTTACATGCCGTATAATCTAACGTATATAAGAATCTATTACACGCCATATAGTCTAAGGTATATAAGAATCTATTACACGACGTATAGTCTAACGTATATAAGAATCTATTACACGCTGTGTAGTCTAACGTATATAAGAATCTATTACACGCCGTATAGTCTAACGTATATAAGAATCTATTACACGCCGTATAGTCTAACATATATAAGAATCTATTACACGACGTATAGTCTAACGTGTATAAGAATCTGTTACACGACATATAGTCTAACGTATATAAGAATCTATTACACGCCGTATAGTCTAACGTATATAAGAATCTATTACATGCCATATAGTCTAACGTATATAAGAACTGTTACAAGCCATATAGTCTAACGTAAATAAGAATCTATTACACGCCGTATAGTCTAACGTATATAAGAATATATTACACGCCATATAGTCTAAGGTATATAAGCATCTATTACA
>ENA-OREC01001158-OREC01001158.1-marine-metagenome-genome-assembly--contig:-NODE-1158-length-12762-cov-12.750414_pt1 | contig 12762 bp, 5 predicted proteins | sample MGYA00248626_ERZ508543 | MGnify/ENA primary metagenome ERZ508543 (study PRJEB26211, sample SAMN05518279) | marine metagenome | isolation source: Puget Sound, Washington, USA | host: Bankia setacea... | reverse complement strand
TGCTTCTATTCAGTACATGTACTCACAACTAACACAAAACCATATACTATAATCCCTGTATGCTTCTATTCAGTACAGGAATATATACATTACAGTTTGAGAAAATATTGCATCTATATATGTTAGAGGTTGTTTTAAACAAAAAATTAATTTGTTTTACTCAAATATGGCATGTCAATATATGTCATATAATATTTATTATTTCAGACCAAATGGTATTTTTTTCCTTACCTTTTTGGCCTTTTTCTGGAAAAACAAAAAGAAGGTATGAGAGCATGTTAAAAGTCAAAACATGAGCTTAAATGTAGATGACCTTAATCCGATGTAACAAAGATAAATTGCACTGTGTAGTTAGTCAACTCTCCACTGTACAATTATGTAATTTTAGGATTTAAGAATAGCAATTCTACTATATTACTTGACGGAATCTTTTTTCAAGAATATGTGTTAACTTACCTTTTCAGTGGGTTGCCGCAGTCCTAGAACATCCAGTTCTTTAACAATAGAATGGGCATCTAAACATGGAAAATAGAAAAACATATGAAGAGGTACAGGTAGTGTATGTGCAAGCAGTAACTTTAAAGCAATACGTCAACCTGAATCTTAAGCAAATTAATATCAAAGCCCTTTACATGTGAAACTACACAGCTTGTGATATAAATATTTACTTCATATTGTACATGTTCGTAAGCGTTAAGTTTGTATGATACATTTGTATATCTGGGCGTAAGCTTTTTAAAAAGAGTATTTATGCATTAAACAATTATAAACATGTTAAGCTTAATATGTACAGCTGCTCATACAGTAAGTTTGAAAAAGTGCAATAATCATGTGAAAGGCAACAACAGTTAACAACATTTCCTGCCACCAAAATCACCCAGTTGGAAGATTTAAAACAAATAGCATGCAGTGCAAAAACATGAGCAAACTTTCCATGCATGTAATTAAACTGTATTCTAACATCTTAACGCTCTCGCCCACAGTGTTTTTTATATATGTATGGAATCATGTTTACAGAGACCATGTCAGACCTGCACACGCTTGAATAATAACATTTACCAGTATCTTTTTTAAATATTGGTCACTCAGTTATACATATACGGGGAAATTCTACATGGTTCTTACCAACCTATTTATAGCATTTACATCAGTGACCTTTATGCATTGATCCAATCAAATGTACACAAGTTTAGGCTATCACATTTTAAAAACAAGCAATAGGAATATAGAAGTATGAATACCTTGATTGTTTGTTTGTCCTACACCCGGACTAAGCCCCTGGCTTGATAACCCTTCACCAGAAGCACCTACTTTACTAGTTTCCCCTGACAGTTTGCCTACAGCACCTTTACCGCTTTCTACTTTGCTAGATTTATCTAAAGTTGCAGGTGAAAGTTTACCACTACCAGGTCTCCCTTCATTGTCTTTATCACCTTTGTTGTTAACTTCAGACTTCTTGACTGGATCTTTCGTTGTACCCTTCAAACTAGGTTTTCCAAGATTGCCTGGCGGTTGTTTCTGAATAGTTGTTTTAGTTTCCTTACTTCCAACTGATTGTTTAACATCAACAACCTTTTGCATGTCATGTTTTTCAACTTTTTCTACCAATGAATCAGGTGTTTCAGTCTTAGTGTCTCCAGAATCTATGTCAGGCTCAATGTCTGTCTTAACTTTTATAGGTTCACCAAACTCCTTCTCACTATTGTCAAGTTCAGAAGATGGTTGTTTTACAGTGGCACAACCATCACTATATGTCTGCACTAAAGTGTTAACCTCTGCTTTTGTTGTATCACCATTCTCTACAAAGGCCATTTTAGTAGGTGGTCTTGAGTTTTTGTTTGATGAGCCTGGTCTAGACACAGATGCAGAGTTTGGTCTGGAGACATGAGGTGAAGATGTGTTACCTGACTTCGCTGAAGCAGGCCTTGATGCTTGTTTACAGACTGTGGCAGATGCTGGTCTAGACAATGTTCTTGCTGAGGATGGCCTAGGTTCAGTGTTTATAGGAGAGCGTGGTGATTTAGCTGAACCAGGCCTTGATACTGCTGGTGATGTTCTAGAGATTCCAGATGAAACTGCTCTAGGGGAAAGGCCAGAAGAATGTCTAGATGTTTTGTTGGAAGCTGATACATCAGAATAAGAAAACTTTGTATAACCAACTAGTCACTAACCAAGTATATATAGCTTCAATAACCTCATATATAAAGCAACTACTTCCTGAACATAAGAGTTCTGCCTACAGAGGAGCAGGAATTGTCCAGTCCAAACAAAAAGACACCAGATAACAGTAGTAGAAAACAAGCATTTCAGAACTATCACCTATTCTGTACATTACATGAACTTTGAATTTTCATTTCTTTCAGATCACTTTTGACTCTTACATTTGGTCTGAATTATGTTTTCATACCTTCAAATATTATGGTATACAGCTATGGTTAGAATCCAAGGCTATTATGGGATACATGTATGGAGAACTATGTGTGTATCTTTGAGAAGCGCTAGAATTTACTGCTAATGCTGTTAATGAAAGAGCAGTGACTTGGGCTACAGATAAGGTTTGTGGTTTTGACTCATCAACACTTCACTCAATTAGGTATCCAGGATTTGAGTTACAGAAACAATGGATACTCTATCAACCCAAAGTAACTGAATGAACAAAAGCACAGAAGTATCAGTTACTTACATGTATCACTTTTTATTGATAAAAGTGTCCTTTTAACCAAGTTGATGGGGATTCTAGCAATGATTCTGCAGTATCATATTCTTAACATATTTCAAGCCCACCTTACACATTCTCTATGAGGTGAAGCCCAAGGTCAAAACCTCATCAAAACCTGCTGACAACTCCAAATACTCTTTGAAATATACTCTAAACTTTGACAAAAGCATCTATTATTAAGGTCTATTATGTTAATTATCCATGCATTCATACGAAAACCAGTAGTCATTTTGACAAAATGCTAATAACACGTTGTACTGCAGACTTTCATGTATCGATACGCAATTACTTATATATATTTCATAAAAAACACTTAACTACAACTACTTGCTTTTTGTATTTCTAGATTAAAAAACAATTGCAATTTAGTTTCTTATTTACGCAGTTATTCACCTCATCTGTAACCCTGAAAAGGCTCAATTAAAAATGCCATTGCTTCCATAGCAGTTTATTATATTTAGATAGAGTTAAGTATATGTTATATGCCTCTTGGTTTACTATATCAACACCAGCCTAAGCATGCAATGCAAGTGAACTGACATCATAAGTGCAAGGAACAACATTCCATAAACAATGTGCCAAGAACCATCTAAGGTGGTATTTCAAACAACATAAAAATGCAGTGCTGCACCAAAAGCTTTATTGAGTTGTAAAAATGCAGGTTCATTATCTTGATCAATTATTTTTTAAGTCTTATACAACAAGTCACGATAAAACACAAACATGTGAGCAAGACACATCTAATATCTCCTAAAACTGTGTGTAAGCTAAACTAGTTCCAAGTTTAGTTTGCATGCTTTAGTTATAACTGTGGGTTTTTAAAATGTCAACAGTAGAAAACAAATGAAGCAGTAACTGTTCAATCAAAATCGGTTTGTCACATGAAGCTGGATTTTGGTCCAAAAAACTTCACCCCAATAAAATGAAAGTATGCTTGATAACACACTCTTGATTGTTTTTTATATTGTTCATAGTACATGTATAGCCAGCTGTTTGTTTACTTGTCTGATTGAACAGTCCTGCAACTAACAATTTCAATATAACTAGGAGAAAATAAAAACAAAAGAAAGAGCCAGAGTTCCCAGAGTTCAACACTTGGTCATTACACTGTTTACGTGTATAAGTATTGTATATTCATAATTTAAAGTCAATGTTACATGAAGATCAAGTTTCATTCTAAGCATCCAAGGTTGAAAGAGTCAGAGAAAAAAAGAGATGCAAAGACTACTTTAGCTTTTATCAAAGTTTGAGGAAAAGTGGACGACGTTAGAGCAGAATGAGTAAAACAGAGATAAAAGGGTAACAAATAAACCTACCCTTGGGGTCATGTTCTAAGTGTTTGTTTGAAGTCATGGATTGCACAAACTCACTGTCCTCACTGAAACATACACAAATAACATGTTGATAAGTTATCAACTCATGTACTCACCAATTAGTTAATACTCACTTCACAGTTTTATTTATTAAATTGTAAGGGCCGTGGGGTGGGAGTTTTGAACACAATTAATTGAAAGATGCAAAACTACAGTCAATCATCCTTTACTGGTGCATAGTTCTTAAAATTTAACAGCTAAACAATATTAAGAAAACAACCGTACTAAATGTTAAACAAAACAACACTTACTCCTCTGTACCAAGGGTGGACGCCTTCTTTGACTTTTCTGAAAAAGTCAGTTTTTCGTTATGATAAACAAAATCTGTGCAGCTACAAACATGTTGTTAACTATTATAAGGTGGTAGTCATGGTCTTGTTATAAATTCATTGTTACTTAACTGTGCAAATAACCCTCTAGCCTAGAAATAAATTCAAATGTTCAAAATAATGTGCTGACTTGTATTTAGTTTTGAACATTGCATTAACCTAGCATGCCAGCAAACTAGAAGTACCTAAATCAACATTGTGGTTGTGCAAGTTTTCACATTTACCAGTGTCTGTGTTTATATGAGGTAAATCAAATGGAGGGAGAATGACCTTCTTCTTTGAGGGCTGTATGGAAGAATGAGCTCCATCGTTACATATCATCGAAATAAACAAAACAGAACCCAAAAAACACTAAAAACCTATGTTCCGGTGATTGTAATGTTGTGAAGGTAATAAATACTAAATATAGCTGTAACCTAAATCACATGTAAACTCAATAACTAGTTTGTATGACTGTGGCAATGGTAAACCAGAATAGCTAGTTTCTGTTTCTGAGACATTGGTGGGAACTGACTATATTATATATCACTGTATATAACTGTGACATTGGTAACATTATCAAGTTTAATGGGAGTTCATCTGAAACACACTTACTAAAGACTCTGGAGTTAATAGTGTAATGTTGAACACTGAATTCTTACTTTGAGTTAAGTGGGCTGGGTGATTGTCCATACTTTGAGTTAAGTGGACTGGGTGATTGTTCATACTTTGAGTTAAGTGGGCTGGGTGATTGTTCATACTTTGAGTTAAGTGGGCTGGGTGATTGTTCATACTTTGAGTTAAATGGGATGGGTGATTGTTCATACTTTGAGTTAAGTGGACTGGGTGATTGTTCATACTTTGAGTTAAGTGGGATGGGTGATTGTTCATACTTTGAGTTGAGTGGACTGGGTGATTGTTCATACTTTGAGTTAAGTGGGATGGGTGATTGTTCATACTTTTAGTTAAGTGGGATAGGTGATTGTTCTTACTTTGAGTTAAGTGGACTGGGTGATTATTCTTACTTTGAGTTAAGTGGACTGGGTGATTGTTCATACTTTGAGTTAAGTGGACTTGGTGATTGTTCATACTTTGAGTTAAGGGGACTGGGTGATTGTTCTTACTTTGAGTTAAGTGGGCTGGGTGATTGTTCTTACTTTGGGTTAAGTGGGCTGGGTGATTGTTCTTACTTTGAGTTAAGTGGGCTGGGTGATTGTTCTTACTTTGAGTTAAGTGGGTTGGGTGATTGGTTAGATAAATATCAGACACACACTTAGTGTAACAACTGTAACTATAAGCTCCCGTAAGCCGATAGTAACCAAGTACTACTGGTGGATGCAGCAAGGACTGATGTTGCTGAGACATGAGTGCAATGAGAGTATAGTGTGCAGATAGGTGCTGGTTGCACATACCTTGTACACTGGACTGATATGATCTAACATCAGATAGTCTCTCCTCATCCACTAGAACATTTATACATGATAATATAACATATGTGTCTGTACCTTCCTCAGTCTAAACTGTCTTGTCAGAAATAAAGCATCTAAATTGTAATCAAAGTGACAACTAAAAGTGAAAACTATTTTTAAACTAGTTATGAATAGATATCAAGAAGCTACAATGTTAAGATTTTAAATTCCTAGGTTTTTCAATAAAAGTGACTCTGAAGTATGAAAATCTCTATAATAAAAGTAAATACAATAAGTTCATGCAGAAGTAACCTCCACCTCTCTCTTATAAAGCTGTAACGTATTTAAAGTAGCAAAAACCCGAGTAGCAATCAAGTAGAAATTTAGTGCTTCCATAACAAACTGTTGTACAACATGCAAAGTACAAAAACCATGCAAATAAAGATAAGATCTATTCCATTCAAACGTGCAGAGCCATGCAGTTGTGCTTTTACTGTTTACATTACATAAAACACCATATCTCTGTTTTTACTACAAATATCATATTTGCATCTGACAGTTGAAGCACTAGTTGTGTTTTCCTGTTAGCGTGATCTGTTCAGATATTTCAAAACCAAAGAAATTATTTAAACAAACCTTCATCCTGCAAAACATGCTCATCAATCTCAACCTTAGTTTCCTCCACATCATCATTCTCCCCACTGACAGTAGTTACAGCATTGTCTTCACTTGCTGTTTCTTCCAGACCATCATCAAAAGCACTCTGTCTTGTTAACTCTGGTTTGACTTTCCTCTCATTAACATTATCTGTTTTCTCATCAGTAATTTCTTGGTCAACTTCAATTTTCATTTCTGGAGTATTTGTATTTGACTTTTTATACTCACTCTGACCGTCAAGTATAGCTTTTATAACTTCTTCATCCATAGCAGAACTAGAATCAGAGTTTGTGTCAGTCTCAGCACCAGACTGTGCCTCAATTTGCTTGATTTCTTCATTACATTCATGAATATTCCCAATGACATAGTCCTCTTGATCCAAAACCCCTGTCTCATCTTCAATTTGCACATCATCAGCACTTTTAGCTTTAGAGTGGTCACAGTCCTGCTTGCTATCCTCAATTGCAATATCAATACCTATATCTTTAGCTTCATTTGAGTGAGCCAGTGCATCAGGCAGATCTACTACAGCTGATTGTTCAACACTCCATGCAAGGTTTTCATTCAACATAAACGGAGGAGTGTTATTAGACTTGTTCTCTGGAGTTGGAGCAGCTATCTGGAACTCTACCTCACTGCCCTCATCTTGCTGTTCCCTTCCAGTCACTTCTATATCAGATGATCTTCTCCTTGACAATAGACCCTTAGGCTTTCTCTTGTATGGTTTATACAGCATTTGTTCGGGTCTTGGCCTCTGAGGACCTGTGAACTGTTGTATAGTGATGATGCTTGGAGTATGACCACTGCCAAGACTTCCAACACTGGAACCTGATAGACAGGACTTGTCACTACCTGGTCTTGACCGAGAACCAGGCCGAGTAACAGTCTTCAGAGTCTCTATCCTAGCTGTGGATTTGTCATCAATTTCAACATCAATAATGTCAGATCTATCAGAAACCCTTCCATCATCAATATCTGCATCATAACCATCACCATTAACAAACCCAGAACCACTACCAACCCGAGAACTAGGTAGTTTAGTATTGTCACATGCATCACCAAATTCCTCCACAATCTGTGACATTTTGTGACCTTTACCCTGAGATTCACTGTCCCCTTTACCAGAGAGTTCCACACCAGCCTGAACTTCAACCTTCCGTGCATTTCTACCTGGATATAGTCCCGAACCATATGATTTTTCTTTACGTTTTTTATCTTCATAATCCCCAGTATCATCTGTGTTTACACTATAAGTGGACTGAAGATCCAGTAGTTGTTTGTCTGTTGAGGCATTTGGAGTCCATTGTCGCCTGATGACCCCTACAGATGTAATGTGCTGGGGGGTTGGAGTGAGTGTTCCTGTCTCTATCTCGTCACCGTCACGTTCATCATCGTACACTGAGACTACAATATTAGACAAGTGGTCATAAACATGCAAATACAACAACAACAGTGCAAGGTGACATTATACTAGGCATCCAAATGATATAAAGGGGACACATTCATGCAGCATCAGCTGTAAGTCAGTTATACATATAAATTGGTGAAACTTTCGCACATACTCAAAATTAAGCAATCTTGTTCAAAGGCAAAATCCAGAGCTGGTATATCTTGTATTTGATTTTCAAGACAAACTAAATATTGAACCTAGATGATATTACTGAATGGATAGCTAGTTTAGTCCGAATTTGTTCTTTTTGTTTTCTAAATATTTGTTAAGCTTAAATTAGAAAACAAGATGAGAAATTATTTTTGTCATTGGTACTTAGCAAAAACTGAAATTGTTGATTTAATTTTCTTAACAGAAAGTTATAACTGTAAAACACTTCAGTCTGTTGAAGTTTTTATTACACAATTTATTAAAGATAACATTTGTAGGAATATTTATTTCAGAAAATTGTTTGTTGTTTTAATACAATGATTTCCCATTGCATGTGTTTATACTGCAGGTATTTCAATAATAATTGTTTTGTTGGGCCGGTTGCCTTGTATTATGAACCAATAAACTTGTAAAATGTAGAGTCCCACTATGAGAACACCCAGACTGTGCTCTGGTGTGTACAGAACTCACAGCCGGGTTAATTATAATTGTTGAAATGTACAAGTAACAAAATGTCAACAACAAACAAACAGTATTATGAGTGAACATGCATTATTAAATACTGTGTCCATTTTTGTAGCACAGGCTTCAAAGGGGAAATAAGCAAAGGTAACACAACATTCAAACAACATGCAATGACTAATTCTCAAGCACTCTTAAACAGCCACCCACTCATCTAGCCAAATATAGGATGCACACAAATATTGAGTAAATTCAATGTATTAGACAACCTGCCAAATATTGAGTAAATTCAATGTATTAGACAACCTGCCAAATATTGAGTAAATTCAATGTATTAGACAACCTGCCAAATATTGAGTAAATTCAATGTATTAGACAACATGCCAAATATTGAGTAAATTCAATGTATTAGACAACATGCCATATATTGAGTAAATTCAATGTATTAGACAACATGCCAAATATTGAGTAAATTCAATGTATTAGACAACCTCATTGTAAAATACCTCATATATTAGAATAAGTATGAGAACTTCATTCCTTTAAACTGTACTTAAAATGTCTTATAGAGAGACACATTAGATGTCTTATAGAGAGACACATTAGATGTCTTTCATGTATAATTAAATAATTATTTTAAGTTCCATCTCATACAAATGTTCATCTTTCTTTTACTTGCACTTCTTTTCTTCTAATAATCTTTTGTTATTGGTTAATAAAAATGTGTATATGAAATTCTGATAGCTTTTTGCCAGCAACATTTTTCCCCATTTTAACACTTTAAATATGCCATTTAAAAAACACACACATGTTTTTCAAACAAAATGTGATCAAGAATATGCAGGTTCACATAAATATAAATAATAAAACTTGTTAAAGTCTGTTTTTCTTCCAACCAGCATCATATAAAACTGACAACATCCTTTTTCTTGGAATGTCAAATGTACATACATATAGTGCTCAGTACAACTTACTTAATATCTGAAATATTGCATCTGAAAGTAAAGTATGGTGACCTGAAGTGAAATTCTCTATGAAACAACAACCAAGTGTGTATATATGCTAGCTATACAATCACTTGTCTGCAGTGCATAACCATAACTTGTCATCTTTATGGAAAACTGGTATTTAAAAGGGCAATTTGCCAACCAAAAATACAATAACGGGCAATACTTGAAACTCATATTTGTTGATATATCAAATTCATGAAAGTAGTCGTCACTTAAGAGTCACCAACGTATGATGATTTCTTACATGTGTCATCATTGCAGGTGAATAACCGCCATTTTAAAACATTCTAAAAATAGTTTTATAACCAATAAAGAAATCATCTAGGTCTGTATGTGAGTTATCAACAGGTTTCATCATGTACTGTAATATAGCCAGGATTTCTTTACAAACGGACTAACTTTCTCACTAACTCTAACACCTACCTCTAGAGCCCGAACGTCCCATATACGAGCCCGACCTCACAGAAGCTGCAACTTTCTTAGCTGACAATACTTGGAATGTAGATCTGGGTGTAGATGGAGGTCTAAATATAGAACAAGCACAAGTCATGTAAAATAGAGAACATTAGGTAGAGTTGTACGGTGACACTCAGGTGACATGCGTGTGTTTTTATTTATCTTGTGCGCACGACATAATAAGCCAATCAGAAAACACTTAATACATATTTGTTTGAAATTGGCTGTTGGTAGAAATGATATTAATATTCTGTTATATTTTAATGCAGAATGTCGATATTTCGGTACCAAAGTATACATAAACTGTTGGATATTGACCAATTTCGATATTGACACATTTCCACCATCATTTCTGTTCACATTAGTGAACAACAACAATTCTATTGTTAATACCCATTTCTTTTCACGGCATCATTTGATCCGCCGTAAAGTCTTGGTGTCAGCTTTGATATTCACCAATTAAGATGTATACACTGTATTTGATATGATGCAATAAACATATACGGAAAAGATATGTCGCAGTCGTCTCAAGTTTTTTAGTGGTATTGGCGACTCTGTGATGGAAGGCGGTCACTAGGAGATGAGAAGAGATCCGGCCATAAGGGTTCAGGTCATAGGGGAGGTTTGCAACCCCACTGGTAAGTTTTGGTAAGTGAACACCAGAATGGACGACTTGACTCTCAATTAGTGGACAATCCTGCCTTTTGACTTATTTTGATAAAGTGGCAATGAACTATCGTATAGTTCTCGTTAAGGGGCACATGTTTGATTTGGAAGCCAGACAAAACTCCTCCCGGACAAAACACTTCACCTGATATCTAACGAAGAATGTATGAAATTAGTATATATTTCATAAACAGAAACTATTTTCTAAAAGGAAGCTTTGTTATTGTCCTATAAAATAAAAAGAAATATAAGAAAAAATCTTGTGAGGGGTTTTGTCAACGTATTCCAAAAATCTACGGAAAGGGTTTTTGGTAAGGAAGGGCTTTTGTCTTAAACTTGATTGGTTTCTTTCTAATGAGGCGCATCGTGTAGAGTCCGACTTGGACACAATTTGGTTTAAAATCATGTTTGATAAGTGGATCTCACAGCATGACACTTGCATTGCTGTCCAAAAATACTACGAAGTTGAATAAAGAATCCATTTTGTACGCGCATGTTGCACGTTGTTTTCGGTTTGTTGAAATATAATAGAATAAAAACGTTTCTATTCTCTATTCATGTAAGTATTTAGTGTTTTCTGATTGGCTAATTATGTTGTGCGCACGCTTAGTAACTTGTGCACACAAGATAAATAAAAACATACGCATGTCACCTCTGTGCCACCGTAGAGTAGAATAACAGGAATAAAACATCTATATGTATGGGTGTTAGGACTACTTGATCTCATGAAGATTTAAACCCGAATGTATCTAGATGAACCCATTTACTGTGAATATATACAAGTGGGTAGTTCTGCTTTCTTTGAGAACCCCTGCAAGCGTTGTACTTTAATGATACTGTAAGACTGCAGACATGTAACAATTAGAAGTTTGATGTCAGGTTGAGTTATTGCTACACTCAGTCACATTTCTACCGTATCTTTAATTCAATATACATACTTTTCCTATTCATATATTGTAAATATGACACACAACTACACATAGTACGGTATGCCCAATGAAGGAATGAGGCAAATATATGGTTAACATAATCCAAGCATGTTCTTTTAATCTTAAAAACACACGAACACATTTTTTTTAAATTGCTTGCAATTTCACCTCTGATTGCAAGCTCTCTCTCCGAAGTACTAGCTAGTGTCAATGACACCCTCTGACTTTCAGGGATCAACACTTAGATGAAAGTAGATGTACTAATTGGTAGTGACTTGTTGTATGCCAAATAGATCAGCTACAGTTTACATAGGTTGTCCAAGGGATTAACATTGGGACCTTTACAGAAACATGAACCCATATTTACATACCTAAAATCTCACAACTATAATCTTCATTTATTTGCAGTGATAATATTTGCTGTTTCAAATAAATTTGTTATGCGTTTTTTTATTTTCATAATCACGGATATTTTTCTTTTTTAAATTGAACCTTTCAACAAGGTAAAATGAGAGTACACAATAGTCATGAATGTGTAAAGTATTTTATTCACAAGTAATAATAAATCAATTATTCTGACACATACAAAGCCAGTTCTACGGTATTCAAATTGTATATATTGATACATACTGTTATGTACATACTTTGAAACATGAACTGTGTTTCAAGTTCCTCACAAATCGATTTTCTATCTTATTTTCACCGATTATGTGTTATTTTGCTACATGTTTATTGAATGGTGAATATAAATCTAAAACTATCATTGAAGGTGATCAATATCCAACTACAGTTACGCTCTGGACAAGAAAAACTTACAAAGGCCAATAACTCTGCAAATAGTTGCACTTCCTGTCAATGTCCTAATCTTCTTGATGACATTTATCTACACTTCATACAAATACTATAATAGGAAGTACATTGTCACAAACCTTAATTATAAGAGTTTACACAGTTATTGCCCTTAGTTGTTGTTGTTTGAGCAAAAAAATTATTCTGGGCAACAACTTGTAAACTAGAAAGTGACAAGTCCAAATGGCTTATATAGATGTTGATTTGGTTGTAAGGATGATAAGATAGATATAATGCTCATGCCCCAATATACAAACACAAAGTGCAGTGCAGATATACAAACACAAAGTGCAGTGCAGATATACAAACACAAAGTGCAGTGCA
>ENA-OREC01001157-OREC01001157.1-marine-metagenome-genome-assembly--contig:-NODE-1157-length-12764-cov-12.398991_pt1 | contig 12764 bp, 11 predicted proteins | sample MGYA00248626_ERZ508543 | MGnify/ENA primary metagenome ERZ508543 (study PRJEB26211, sample SAMN05518279) | marine metagenome | isolation source: Puget Sound, Washington, USA | host: Bankia setacea... | reverse complement strand
AGCGTAACCAAACTACACTTAGAAATGCATGAGTGAAATGAATCACACCCTGTCTGATACCAATGATGAGTACTATATGGTCTGTAATCAGATCTATTGCTAACACACGTTAATGGTACTACATTAGTGAAATGGCTTAGTTACACAGGGTGTATAAACGTAAGAACAAGATTAGTTTGCATTATCAAATTCAAAGTGAATACATTACGTTACTAGCGTTGTGTACATTTGATTTGATTTTATATTTCCAGAATCGAAAACATGACTCCAGATATGAGTTCCTCCAGAGTCCGACGTATTATCCACGACGCGTTCAAGGTTTGGGCTGTGGTGACGCCATTGACGTTCACGGAGACGTTAAACGCTGACGCCGATATCAGAATTCAGTTTGCTGAAGGTTACCATCATGACGGCTACCCTTTTGATGGCAAAGGTAATGGAAATAATAGCTGCATTATCTGTTTAATAACATACAGTAATTCAACTTCCAATGTCTTTTAAATTTATTAATCAAATCAAATTGTATAATGATCCCCATTGTTTTATTACATGTAGATTTTATAAATGATATGTTTTCAAGTGTACCATATCCCGTATAACTATAAATTACATAGGTCGCTAGTAATTGAAATGTTGTACTCCATAGGTAAAGTGTTGGCTCATGCATTCTTCCCTGGTGATGATAGAGGTGGGGACACTCACTTTGACGACGCCGAAACCTGGACGTTTAACTCCTCAGATGGTAAGTAACAGCATGTACAATGGAGCATTGATATAAAGAACTCACGTGCTACTGAGACCTAGAAATAGAGGTTTGATATAACCAGGTTAGTTGTATCCGATATATCGTTCAATCAATCAATCAGTTTATCGAATCAAGTACAATAAATATCCAGTATTGAGACTGTTCCGATATGAAGATCTCCTATTTACTCTCCCAAATAGTAAATCGGGTGGTCCTAGACGCGGAATTAAGCTATATATGGACCGCGTGGGAGATTTCTTTGTAACTCAGTTTAGCTTTATTCGCTGTCGTTATAAGTGATACCCACCGCAGTTAAAATCCGCAACAAAATACATAACATTTGCAATGAAGAAAATCGTAGAGTGAGTGTGTAAAGTAGTAATCTGTTTGAATACAAATATATGCACGTATAAGCGTACACATAATGCGGCCATTGATACAGAGACCTCTTTATCAACTTTATTAACGAAAAGGTGTACGTGATTATAGTAGTTGGTTTTGGTTAAATGTACAGCGTAGAAGCCGACACGTTTCCACAGCTTTCTTTTATCAATTTGTCTACCGGCCGGGTAAGAAGTTAGTCTCTGATATATTAACGTTCAATATACCTCCCTCGGGGCGACTCGTAAGGCAGGCTTGATACTGATTATGTTGTAGAATCAAATGCCAACAAATAGCGTCCCTCGTATCTGATACTACGTCTATCAAAACACAGGAATGTGAACATGCAATGTATGATATGTAAAACATTCAAGGCTGGAATTTCGCCCGTAGAAAATATGTTATATTCTAGCGCGCAAACAAAACTGATGGAGATGCCTGAAGTCTACAAATACAGTACCAGTAAACACAAATATAAGCAAACCTTGTGTGTTATAGCATGTGTCATAAACGTTTTAAAAGAGTCTAAACTCAAGGTTTTGACAACAACACACATATTACAGCGTTGATGACAATAGCGACACATAATGCAGACGTAATCATCAATAACGCATACATGTACACGCTCCCTCGTTAAATATCGTCACAACCACAGACAGAATACAATGCTATAAAATATCACTGTTATAATGATATCAGTAACAACGTACGTAAGTTACGAATCAGAGCAATAGTTGCAACGTACGTAAGTTACGAGTCAGAGCAATAGTTGCAACGTACGTAAGTTACGAATCAGAGCAATAGTTGTAACGTACGTAAGTTACGAGTCAGAGCAATAGTTGCAACGTACGTAAGTTACGAGTCAGAGCAATAGTTGCAACGTACGTAAGTTACGAATCAGAGCAATAGTTGTAACGTACGTAAGTTACGAGTCAGAGCAATAGTTGTAACAAAGAAATATTACTTGTGTATTTCAGGTGTGGATTTGTTTATGGTGGCAGCCCACGAGTTTGGTCATGCCCTGGGTCTGGCCCACAGTAGTGATGCTGAGGCTCTTATGTACCCATGGTATCAAGGTTATACTGCCAACTTTAAACTTCCTGTGGACGACGTACAGGGTATTCAGTCTCTATATGGTACGTAGATAACATTGGTTTGTGTTTTTGTATGAAATAAAGTTGCTGTTGTATGTTCGTATTGTGAAGGTGACCTCAGGCGATGTGTTTAAAGTTTAATGAAACCTCTCAGCAAAATACAAGCGGCAAAAGGTCAAAGATACAAACAATTAAAAACTATAAAACACCAGGTTGATCAACTGACATTATGTTTTCCTACAGTATTTTCTTTGGCGTCTCATATGCATTTCGTTTAAAACTACATAATTTGTCACGCCTGCTCATTGGAATTGTGTCATACACTTCGACAAATGTCTTTGTTCGCTGTTGTTGAGAATTTGTTCAACTATTTACCTCTATTATTATCTTAATAAGTCCTTGTTCGAAGCATACATGTAACATAAACTTTCAATGGTCATTCAATGTTGATATCTAGCTACTTATTGTATGTTTGTAATTTAATTTAATCTTGCTAAAATGGTGTAGGTGAAAATGGTAAAAAAATGAGTTCGAGAAGATAAAAGTTGTTTCGTACGGCATCGATGTACAATATATATGTGTCTTATTACAGGCGCTAGTTGTACCGGGAATAAATGCCGGATTCCTCCCACCACAACACCGAAACCCACACTGGTAGTAACAGACTCCCCTGATGGACGTACCTATCCTACAAGACCCGAGGTCCCTGACGCACTGAACCCGTGTGAAGGTGACATTGATGCTATTACTGTAATCAGAAAAGAAGTCTTCGTCTTTAAACAACATGTAAGTAACACTATCAAGTTGTATATATCACTTGTTGTTTTAACTTAGTGTGTTAACTGTTTTACCTGAATTTAATTCATTAATCGTTAGTCTGTCAGTTATTTCCAAAGAATAACAATGCACATACAGTAGTGTGGTGATTCAGGAGCAGGGTTAAACTCACTTATTGATTCCTTACTGCCGTAAAATCGCTATACTAATGTTGAACACGTTGATTCATCCACCAAACACGAAATCAATTCAGTATAAATCTCTCTCTCTCTCTCTCTCTCTCTCTCTCTCTATATATATATATATATATATATATATAACTGCTTCATGTGGTGAGTTGCAGTGTTTCCATAGATCAGTTGTCTTGTACGATCGTTTTGTACAGTACTTGAGCGCACCAATTAACATTTTGCAATCTAGATATTGATATTGCTGACAGTGTAATTTCTATTTTGCTAAGTCAAGACACTTGTTATTTCGTGCTACATTGGTGCAGCCATTTATATAATATCATATATTAGGCTAAGAAGATGATTTAGATATATTCTTCCAGACAGTTCATTATTTATTTTAGTAGATAATGTCTACACAAGCTTACATCAGTATTTTGATCCGCCATTTTAAATTGGTCTCGTCAGATAATAGGAAATGCACCATGTTAACGACGTCATAATGTTGCGCAATATTAGTTATTGTCTAAAACGCGACATTGATGGTACAAAATACGACGCCTATTTAACCACACAAACACAAATTCCAAGAAAGCAAAATTGCCGTCTTTCCTTTCGACAATGTCACATGCATTTAAGATTGATTTGCCATGACAACAATTTTTCATATTTACAATAAAAGATCATCTTTCTAGAAACATCAGCTGCATAAATCCGACATCAATACACTTTGTTCTTGCAAGAGCATGAATTTCAACGGACCGTTTTATGATTAAACTCAGTTTCAACTGTGATGGTCTTTTGCTCTCAATATCTAAATGGAATTTGTCTAGCCTAAGAACATTTTATGAGAGTATACATTGTTATGGTCCTTAAATGATACACGGGTGTCTTTCCTGCTTAATAATTTACAGACGTTTGTGTTATGTTTTAAAATCGAACGTACATTGTACCATCGTATCAAACGCACATACAAACAAACAAACAGCCACTTAAATAAACAAACATTTGTACAAACAAGTACATACAATAACGTGTACCTCCTGACGAACAATCAAACCAATCAACAGCCAACCAACAGCCAACGTAAAGACCGACAGACCGACCGACCTACAGACCGACCTACTGACCGACCTACTGACCGACCGAATAGCCATACTTCAGTGTACATGCTTATGTTGAATGTTTTGTATTTGCAGCAATTTTGGCGTCTTGGCTCCAATGGTATGGGTTCTAAGGCTACAGAGATCAATACGTTCTGGTACAAGCTGCCTGTAGAAAGTGTAGATGCACTGTACGAGCGACAAGATGGTAGAATAGTCTTCTTCAAAGGTAAGTCCACTGACATTTACTACTCAAATGCGTTCATCACGTGGGCTTGAACGATCTTACAAACACAGTCACAATGGTCAAACTAAATGTGTACATGTGTAATATTATGTTAGTGCAAATGGAACCGAAACGTTGAATAGGTTGCTAATTAAATTAAGGATGACAGAATGATACCGTTGTAAATTGAAATGTTACGTGCTTGCACAATACCTTAATAGTACATTCTCATACCTACCATGCAGCATATGGGATCAATTCTTCTTCTGAAATAGATTGGTCACATTTAGGTTTAAGTTTCAAAGTGTTAATTGTGTCCACTATTTTGTTTTAACAAGTGTATATACCGGCTACTTAACAGTTAACACATCTATACATTCGATTACTTATAGCCAATGATATATACATATATTCAATTTTCAGGTGATCGTTTTTGGTTGTACAACAGTAACTATATGGTATCTAACTTCCCCGAGGAGGGTCGTAGAATATCAGAACTTGGTATTGACAAGAGCGTGAAGAAGATTGACGCAGTCTTTGTGTGGGCATATAATAAACGAACATATCTTGTAAGTCGAATTTATATGTATTATAATAAGACAAAATTTTGATGACATGTTTGTTCTATACCTACCAAATTATGTTAAATTGGCTATATATGTACTGCGAGCTTATTGAGGCCAGATGAATATTTCTGTTCAGGTGTAACATATATACTGCCGTACTAACTTTATAACGTTATTTCTGACTGCACGTCTTGAAAATTGACAATAAAATACCGTTTATACAGTCTCAACTATATAAGCTACAAATCAGCTAGCTACATAATATCCAGCTATATATTATACCCAGTCTAATATATCTCTATCCATTCACTCTATACGTTAGAGTTCTGTGTCTTGTCAAAAAGAATTCGTGTGAAATAAAACTATAACACTTTGTTACTCTGGACAGGGGCATAATTAACTAAGTATTGGTAAATGGAAACAATACTATTTATAGATATAATTTCGACCAGTTAATCAGTACTGGTTTAAGTCTCGAATTTGAGAATATGAAAATTATATGACTAAATATGATGTTTTTTCCATACTAGTTAATGTCTTATATTTTCTTCAAAAAGTTTATTCATAACTAAAGCATGTATTAACAAAAAATAGATTTGTATATTTATATTGTTTGTTGTGTTGCCTAGGTTACCGGTGATATGTACTGGAAGTTGAACGAGAAGGAAGACTATATAGAGTATGACTACCCACGTGATATGAGTATATGGCGTAACGTACCCGTGCCTCTAGATAGTGCCTTTCAAAATTGGGACGGTAAGATACTTTACAATAATAAAACCGGAAACTCATAGGACACGTCTGCTACTCGATCTCTCAGCAGAAGCTGTCAAGTCTTTCTGTGTAATAAAGAAACAGTAAACCGTGGATATCGAGGACTTACAACTAATACGCAAATATCTTAGTTATATGAACAACACTGTTATCCCAAAAATCAAAATGATTGACCGAAACTAGTTTGATTAACCGACTTTTGTACAACATAACTACATGTAAGACTCTTGACCCAGGAATGTGAAAGAAATCGCCCAACATGCAAACTGTGGTAGAACAAAAGTTCATTAGATCTACTCAGTAGGCTATACATTTACGTTTGTGTAGTCACACACTTACACTGCTCCATTATTTTGAAAGTGTGTTCCTGTTAAAGACCACACCTCTCGTTTCCCTGACCCGTTAAAACATAACATAACTAAATTGTCAATTGATTGCTACCAACATTGTATCGTTTGCCGTTTATTTAAAGATTGGATGTTATGGTGTGCAATTTAAGCCACAATGTTCATTCAATAAAGTGACCTAAAATACCAATGAGTGTTCAAAACCGACATGGTTGAATATTGATATCGAATTTAGGAGCATAATGAACTCTATGTGCTGGCTTATTCATTCTTGAGTGAAATGAAATTAAGATAGGTTAAGTAACGTTAATTGTAGAATAATACCACCGTACAAACTCTTTATTTAGTATACATGTCAGAACTTATATCAAACTGGTTATACTGCGTTTTAAATATCTCCTTGGTACATTGGTTTACAATCTACACTAGAACACCAGCCGGAAAAACTGTGCTAAAACGGAAACCACAGCTTGTCTCTGTCCAAGGGTTCTAGCTTTACCGGAAATAAACCACTTATAGTGTAACGAACATTCACATGTAGAAAATATAGCTCTACTTTATACGAGTGTGGAGACTGAGTTATATATACATATGGTAATGCGGCGTTTGTATAAATGATGAATGTATACATATATAACGACATAGACAATAGAACACAGATCACCATGACCTTAAACTGGCTATAGAATATTCTTAAAGATACACTCAGACTGGAAATACATAAAACAAAGATATTCTGTTTCCATATAGAATCTGTGTTCATACTCTCTACCAAATCTTCAGAACATTAAAAACACCACTATTCGTGTGATATACTCAATAAGTCAACTCAACCAAAACAAATACAGTGGGTAAGAGAAACTCGTTAAATGGCTTCCATACTTACATTATTGCTATGAAACATTAGCTTTTGCAGTAAATATAGATCTTCTTGTTAAAGCTAAATATGAACACCAGAATTTAACAAAATCATAGTTGTCCGTATAATTATAACTAAACAGATGTTTCAGATACAAACGTAACCGTACTTTATCCTATATGTTACAGTGGTTTTTGGTATAGGTGTTCGGTATAATTATTTACTTTTGTTTCTCTTTGCAGGTAAGACGTATTTCCTGAAAGGGGACCAATTCTGGGACTTCTATGACGTCAAAATGAGAACCAAAAAGAAAGAAGGCACTCATATATCTAAACTATTAAAATGTAGAAACGGTAAATTAAAGGAAGATCTGAAAGTAAAGTCCACCAGTGAGACTCTATCTTCTGCATCAACGTTTGTGATGTCACCAACATATATGACGTCATTCAGATACGTCAGTGCGTTGTTTGTAGTTTGTGTGACGACATTATTACTCCACTGATGTCTAGTGTGTAGCTAGGTATAAATTATTTAACAAATTATTCAGTGTCATATTTTAAGTACGACTGCACTAGTTCATGTCAATTTTTGTTTCCCTTTTTGTTTGGCCAAAGAAGCATGACCTTTTTATTAAGATGGTCCATCGCCTCACTTGACTTTGACCTCCATGTTCAAGTCATTTATTATTTATTTTCACGTCTTTGTCTGTCAAAATAAAAAATAAAACATTTAAGTAAAGATGACAAATGTTAAGTAGTCAATATTTAGTAATAGATCTGAACAAGTTCAAAAGTCAAAGTTTTACAAAGGTAAAGATAGATTCAAGTATTGCCTTCTTTTTCAGTTAAACTAGTAAATTAGTTATATAGGTTAACATGTGTAACAGCTCCCATCATGCATTGCTTCAACATAACGCAAATTCAGCAAATCTCATCTTTTCTCGCTACAATCTCGTTCCCGGTGTTACCATAGAGATTCGTCATCAACTCACGTTACCCATGAGATTATAACGATATTTCCGGTATAAATTTAACAAAAGATTTAACTCATATTTGTGTTGTCGACTGTTTGTACTTTGATTGTGTCAACTGTAGTCTAGATAGTTCTTCTTATTTTCGTGAGTTTAAGAAAGAAGGCCATGTTTAGACAGCTTAGTTGAGCAGCAATTACATGCACCATCATGCGTGACGTGCTTCAATGAGTTTATGTTAAATGTATCGGTTATAGATGAATTCATACGTCCGGAAATATATATTATACCGGTTTTACTTCAGAACTAAACAACGCAGTTTGAATACAGTCATGACTGGTCGTCTTTTCTTTTTTCAACCTATTATACGGTAAATCAATTGTGTTAAACGTAGTCAAACCAGTAATGTATATGTACATTTTCTTACTGGTCCGTAGTCGCTTAAAGACATTTGCCTTCGGTGTACAGTTCGCTCACTGATTTTAATGTTAATACCTGTTTTCTAGAAGAGAGATTTCATTTATAACTATCAGTAATTTGATTACTAAAAATGAACACGTTAAAAGTCACTTTCAAATGTATTTGAGTAAAGGGAGACAATCTGTACATATCCCAACTAAAAGGAGACTACTGAAATCCATTTACTTTGTATACATATGCCACAGTGTGAGCTTATAAAGTGTTAAACGTTATGTACATATTAAACCACTTATTCAACTATTTAGTTTGTACATTTGTATTATGTTAAGTATTATTGATCAAATGCGTTTGTAAATACTGTTAATAATGTATGTATTTTTATTCTTATTTTTGATGTGTGTATGTTGAATGTCGCTGCCTCTTGCCGTTCGTTGCTGTCTAATTTACGTTCGGTTATAATATAGTCTTTCCATGTATATATATTCACCAATACTCAAATCCACTATACATACAATACTCCAGAGAATAATTAACTATTTGTTCTGAATATTTTGGGTCACGTGTAGAGTTGTGTAAATTGTGTTGTTCAACAATGTTCACGTATCTAGTACATATAGTGTTAATGGCCAGGTCTAATACTAGACACAACTATTTATATAATTGATATTAATTTTTCTAAATACATAACACGAACAAAATAAACTGCCTTTCATACACCATTGTATGTGTAGGTAGCTAATAAATAAGATATTAATACAGTCTTTATATTTTAATTAAGTAGAACAAATATGCCAACACACTAGTAAAACCAGAGTTGTCGTTCTTGTGTTGTTGACAGCTATACATATTTTTTAGGATAAAATGTTCCAATATTTAGTTTCGTTCAAAAAAGCAAACAAACAATGAAAACAACGGGAGATGATATCGATGTCCTTGGATAAAGGGACGACTGTGCATTCAATATAAAATAATTTAGTTTGACACAACACATGAAGTAATTTAGAAGCTTTACGTTTGGTGTTCATTTTTTTTTCTTTAAAAGTTTGACTATATTGCCTCGCAGTGCCATAGTAGATGTCGTTTATTAATCTAATTTATGGTAACGTTTAGTTTATGAATAAATCAAACACTGAAGTGTACATGTTCCAAAAGTCTTGTAATTCAAAAGCATCCAATTTTGGTAGTTTGTGTTCATAATATGTACGTAACGACTTCAAACTTTAATGAATGTTTACTCCTACTTTAGCTTATTTTATACTGGTTTCCAAACTGCGTTCTGCTTTAAGGCTTTTCAAATTTTAAGGCTTATTTACATGTCCGCGTTTTATACATGCACATCTGATACATGTCTGCGTTTTATACATGCACATCTGATACATGTCCGCGTTTTATACATGCACATTTGATACATTATATTGAAAGGGTTACTGTATAGGTGTACTTTTTTGTGTGTCTCGACTGTAAGATGTCATCATCATCAACATCATCATCATCATCATCATCATCATCATCCTCGTAAGTTTGTTATTGAGAATGACTTGAGACAATGGTAACCAACGATTCATCCACGTATTGCTAATGCTGTGCTTAGTTTTTCATAATCACAACAACGGCCATTAATAAAAGTTATCAATGTATGTTTAGTTGTTGTCATAGCAACGGAGGTGTGAGTGTGAAATAAAAACGTGCAATATTGTCTAAATCTACATGTATTACGAAGTTGTAACTGTACTATATTGCAGTACTTGTATGCAGTTATTGTCATCACTGACCAGTCAGCATAAAGTAAACTCAATTTTAACTTTGAATTTACAGAACCTAGTGTTTGTATTACTTTGTATTATTTCACTCAACACCAACATCCTTTAATTCCCCGTAGTGCCGGAGTTTACTTAATGCTGACCTCATTGCTATCTTAATATACAACAAAACTATGATTAAAATTGCAAAACCCCAAACTATTGTTGTTATTTTCCATTTATACATTTCTTTTGTTTACACTGTATAAATAGATGATGCCTTGGATTAGATGTCATCACAGGGTTAATATATATATATGTGTGTGTGTACTTATACTTTAACAAAAACAAACATTAACTTTTATTTCACTTTATTTCAGATACATAGGTAGTATGTATAGGTTTCCTTCGTACAAAGAAAACGTTTACAATGACAATGAATGTTTTCAAAACAGTATGAAGGAAGATTAACAGCATGATATTTATGTTATTGATATACGAAGCTGTTTGGGTACTAACCGAAATAAACAAATATATGGCAACGATGGATACATATACCAGTCTAATACAACTAGAACTCTTCTTTCTTTAAAGACACACAACTCAAAACGTGGTATATGATACCAAACACAATACAAACATTGTCTTTGGCATGTCATTAAGAAAATATATACTATATTGTACAGCCCTAAATATGCAACTGATCAATTTATACATAATCGTGTCGTATTCACATATTTATGAAAACAGAAGTGATGTAGTACAAATATGACTTCACAAATGTGTTTCTAAGAGCTTTGTGTGGCATTGTTATGGAGACGCTCACTTTGGTGTCACCCTGCCACAACCCAACCAAGGTCCAGTCTTTGGTTTCCTATACTCGACCTTCCTCTCGTAGTCATTCCACTTGAAGTAACTGTAAACAAAAACAAACACTTGATTCATTGTATATGACATACTATAATAGTCACTGCATTCATTAACATTCAACATTCATAGACGTTTAAAACTAGCACCGCATGACATCAATTGCTCAAGGCTTTCTTCAACAGATCCTTTAAGCTAACATTTAAGTTTATTAAGGTCAATATTTAGCCCTCAAGGTGAACTGATAAATGGAACAATGTATAGGCAATCTGAATCATTTCTCCGTCCTTTTAACACTTGTTTTCTTTTGAAGCTTAGAGTACCTATCTTAGATTAGAATGCATCGCCGGATTAGTCATTGCTTTTATGATGCAAACCATTTACTGCTGAGCACTTTTAATGAGAGACCACATGACCACCAGAGACCAGCTTACATACACTGTTCTCGCTCGATAAACATTCAACATATCTCAACTTATTCATAACACAACCTATTAGTGTCACGTGTAAGGTGCGACCACATGACATTAGACAACATTGCTTCCACTCGAAAGTTCCATGTGTTTTAGTTTTATCAGCGTCTCAACAAAGATCACTTCTACGTTTCTCAGCGGTTGTATTTATAAACATGTACGATTGTACTTACTTTCCACCCTTGAAGAAATAGGACACTCTGTTGTATCTGACAGCTGCCTCGAGGTCACTGCGAAGGCCATTCCAGCGTCTGTTGATAGGGATTGGGTAACCGTACGGTGGTACCCGGAAGTCTTCACGCCACACACTCATCTCACTGCCCTAGAACGGGAACCATATACTTTAGATTTAGACCAATGTTCGAATGTATGAACACAATATTATATTAAAAAGTTTGACAACTACACATACTTAGTATATATATTAAGTAGTTGGTAATTTATTGGTTGTGATGGTTGTAAGTTCTTGCACAAATGGCCCCGTACGGTCCTCCTCATGAGTTCTATATCTAATAGTGCAACTCATCAGGTAGCACATTGTATAAAGCATAGTCAGCTTTGATGAATACTGAATCAAATGTGTCTGGTGAAATATGACGCCTACACATGAACCACGTGGTAAGAACTGTCTTGCAAATCAAATCCATATATTGCTAACATTATAGGTGAAATTTATCAATTCATGAATCATATTGAAACGTAAACAAATCATGTACATGTTATACCACAACACAAACCTCAACGTCTAGCAAAGGTGTCTTCTATGGCTCTGACATATTGAGCGTGGAGCCATGTTGAGGGGAGGTCAATGCGACAAGTGAACATTCTACAATCTAAATGGCTTACTGAACCTTTCAGACTGTGCTGAGCTCGTTGGAAAATGCTGGGTTTAATTATTATTGAAGGGGAGGTAACTGTGTCGAGTTTGTTGCAACAACTCTCATTCATTATATACGACTGGATTAACCAAACAGAGAAGAATTAAATGTGTCGATGCAATGGAGCTAATAGATGGAGAAGGGGAGGTAATATGTGGAGCTTTTATGACTGTCTTAAAGACCGTCTTTTCTCCATAGATATTTGTTTAATATTTACATGTATTGCAGGAAAGTTAATGCTGAATTTCAACAAGCTAATAAAAACAGTAGGTCACCGTACGCGTTTTTTCGCAAGATGATGTTGAACACACCCACCTTTGCCAACATTGTTTTACTTTATTTGCATATATCATGTTCTCACTTATAAAGTCCTTT
>ENA-OREC01001156-OREC01001156.1-marine-metagenome-genome-assembly--contig:-NODE-1156-length-12772-cov-12.106262_pt1 | contig 12772 bp, 15 predicted proteins | sample MGYA00248626_ERZ508543 | MGnify/ENA primary metagenome ERZ508543 (study PRJEB26211, sample SAMN05518279) | marine metagenome | isolation source: Puget Sound, Washington, USA | host: Bankia setacea... | reverse complement strand
TTTTATTAAAACATGGTTGCATAAATAGTATAGTCAAGGTGAAACAGAAACAAACATAACATGAATGCGATCCGATTTTTAAAGTGTGAATAAGATGATAGTATTTCGGACGTTTCTGTCCGAGAACTGGTACACTTTATTTTTGACGCCGGTTCTGAGACATTTTAAAGGTGTTTAGTGATGCAAAAACACTAGTAAAAGTTATGCATCGCAAAATCGTTAATCGTGCGTCATTGAAATATCTGAAAGCGTTCATTGGTCTAGACGCTGTTACGCTATTAGTTTTATAAGCGTCTGAAATGAAATTGTATTGGGATCCCATTGTATACATAATGCAAGCTGTGAACATCGCGAACCCTGTCAAAGTTGACACCAATTAATCTGTCCTGGGGTGTCACTCGATATGCACGTAATCGGGGAGCATGTGTAATTAAAAGTTCATTGAGCAACACGTGTTTGTCGCATTTTTAACGCTTATGTATGAACCTTACTTCAAATAGTCATTTGTTCATTTGTTTCAAGAAAAAACACCGAGGCACGTGGAAAACGTGATAATGATGTTTAACCATGCTGGTTTCTTTGACAATGCGTATCTCTTTTAGAATGCGTCTACTCGCACAGGCTGCTAATTTTACAATGCGCTATTTTATGGTAGTTTTACTGTTACATAAATGACGCAGTTACTTCCATTTGTAATAACTTCTCCATAACACAATTAACACAATGGCCTACATATAGGCGATTTTTGACCAGTATATCTCGAGTTGAAGACGTTTTAGACTTGAAATAAATGGTTATATGCTTCATTATTATCAAACACATAATCTCTTATGAATTTATCACGTTTACACACAATGATGATCAGACAACTACATATTCCGATTTACTAATACGTTAAACATGCACATTTTTATAACGTTAAACACAGGCTGAATACATCAGCATACCGTTGTCGACGTTTATATCGACATTCAGATATCTCGACATCGAGGTCCCGAGGATGTCGACTGTATTTGTATTTGTTTTCAGGTGGCTGCTTTGAACAAGGTCCTGGCTGGATTGACTCTTTTAATGGATATCTCACCTTCCGAACTGATATCATGAAAATAAACCACACATATGAGTTCAAGGTCATTGGGTAGGTACCCGTTAAATTGTATGATCGAATTATGCGTGAAGCGTTTATTCACATTACAGCTAAGTCCTTCGTGCATGACCTCTCAATATAAAGACCTCTCCGCTATTAAGACCACCTAGGTTCAAACACTTGTCCCAAAGATGATCTTAATAGAGATTCTTATATTGTTGATATATGTTGAACCTTAGATTTACTCTGGCAAACACGCGATGAAAACTATTTAGTATTTTGTTGGTAGAAACATGCGACAATATAATATTTCAAAACAATATTGTACAAACTGTCAATCCAAAAGTGAAAACAACTGTGTAAGTATTTGACAGGTATAAAGACGACAGGAGTTCGTACGCACTGGGACAGATAGATGTGAAGACAGGAGATCCACCAGCGTTCAGTATAGAGTGAGTACATCTAATATAACCCTTATCAGGAAAATGCAATGCACACACGTAAAACAAAAAGTGTTGACATACGCACATACTTAATACATTGTATTACAAATGACAGAGGCTTGATATACACCACGTACTTAGTACACCTGATTAAAAAGATAATGAAGGTATGAAATATGCACAGACATATAATACATTTGGTTAAAAAAACTGAAGCATGACATATGTACATACATACAGCGTATGATCAAAAGGTAAAGATAACTGATCTCTGAGCGTTAATCTTTTCTTTATTTCAGCTTTAAAATACCGGATATAGTTTTCCAAGGACCACAAGGAAAGATATTCAACCCTAACACTCAGCTAGGTTTAGAGGCTATAGTACTGAACGCTTGTCCTGGGTGCACGTACACGTTCTTCTGGGAAATGTTTGCCTACGACTACCAGTATTGTGGCAACACATTTAAGTGCTGGAGAAATCTTGCCTACCTCAGCAGATATATCGAAGGTAACTTGCACTTCCCTTCATGTTTCAGTATGACCCAAGAGCAGACCGCGTTAAACTTACACTTTTGAGTCCATACATAAGTTTCCAGTTTTGAGATCTTAAAACCTTAGAGGTTGTGGGACCGGGTTTTGTTATTGTCTGCACGGATTTCGTAAAGTCTAAGACGACTGTCATTTTTCCTGCCATAACTCTTAATGTTATGGATTTTTTTTATAAACCATCTCCTTTAAGTATTATTAATGACGAAAAAGCTTGCTCTTGGCATAAACGTGTTTACAGTGCACTTATAATCAAACATGAAACGCAAACTGGTCTTAATAGCACGTTGAATGTGAAAGGGGAACCAAATTGTTTTGAATTTAACTATGATCTACACAGTTGAGCAGTCTGTTGTTCAAATGCTCTAAATAACGGAATAATTACGTAACATTAAAAGTACATAATTCAAGATCAAATATCGAATTAGACCAAATTTGGCTCAGTCGAAATGTGATCTAATTTGGATATGTGTCCTTTTGTATAAAACAGCCCAATGGTCTATGCTCATTTCAAGCGGTCTAACTTTCTGGACAGCTAACATGGTGGAGTGTTTCGTATTATGAAAGCAGGTCTTCTGTTGTGCACGTAGTTCTAAGCAATACATTTCTGTTTAAATGATTTGTTTTCTCCAAAATAATTTTATTTTAATGTATATTTCTGTTTTAGTTTGTCAATTATACTCCAATGTATACAATGCATCATTGCTTTTGAAGGAGTAACATCTTGAAATAGCAATCATCATACAACTGTAGTAGATCTAGATCTTTTCAGTTGATCAGCATGTTCGTATGCATTATTTTTATACTAAAATATCGACAAAGTTGTCAGCATTTTAACGTAAAATGTTATGTTCATATTAAAATATGCTATTGTTTTTACATTAAATGATTACTCTTTTCATTTTGACTTCTGTTTTCTAAATGGTTGCCTATATAAAAAAGGGCTGTTCAGGTGTTTTGGGTTTCATAAATGACGTACTTATAACGATCGATGTTTATCAGCATGGTTTTTAAGTTCAAAATTTCATTTCTAACCGTACAACAACTCTAGATCAATTCATGTCTTATGGTGCATGTATAACTGTAATCACGTGCTAGGAATGAAATGTACTGAATGTTTCCGTGTTCTATGTTATATTACTCATGTGTTTGTATATTTCCCGCCACGCCGGGAGATATGGCTGCGCATGCGCCAGTATAGTACAATGTTTCAGGGAGTCTGGGTAAGATGCTATATATGTGTATACGTGTTGAATGTCTGTAGCTTGATGTCCACAATGCTGTTTAACCCTGTGGTGAAATTATATAACCAAAGCGTTTTCTTACAGTAGGCTAGGCTCGTTAGCAGCAGTTTAGTTAGTTTATATATAATGACATTTAAAGTCAATCCACCATAAGACCCTCAATGTTTAGCAATACAATATACACCCTTCATGTTTCAACACATATATGTTTACCTTTTGGTGAGATTCGGGGTTATTTGTTTAGCTCTTCTAGAATACCAGCCACAATGATCGTCGTCCTTTCCTATTATCCTCTTTGCTATAGGACCAGTAACATTTACCACATACCGTTCATTGACATTGAAGGTTACATTTACAACGTATCAGCTTTATAACCCGCTTTTCCCTGCCTGCTTACATGGCCATGCGATAGCATAGTAGCAAAGTCAATATTTTCTCCCAAAATAAAGCGTTGTTTGTAGTATTTAAAGACTCACATACGAAGGATTTCTCCTTATTGTAGCCATGTATAGTTGTTCGCGTAAATAAATGTGTTGGTAGAGTGTACCCTAACATTGCCCTTGTTAAGCTTGTTAACAACTACCCTGTGCTATCAATTGCCTCTGTTTAATAGTTAACGACGTCTTTTTGAACACGCACGTACGAACAAACAATAACAACAGCAACAACAACGTAGAATACAGAAAAGATAAATCCCCTTCAACAGCAAGCATATAATTGTATGGAAGAGACAACAATTAATTAGATTCCTATACATGTACGATTATGTGTTATCCATTTGAGCTACGTAGTGTTTGTATTTGTTCTATCGTGTATGTATCCGTGCAGTAATAGATCTTACATGTATGTACAGTCAGCTAGAAGTGATGGTGGTAGTGATTTGATCCCTGTAGAAAATAACAAACTGATACAGATGATATTGTTTTGTTTGAAAATTAGCGTCGGTGAATATGTAACAACTAATAAACAGTCTCATCGCAACACGACAGGTGTATGTTCTTGTTGAGATAGATCTACTCGCAACTGAACAAGATGAGAAATCGCCAAATCATGTTTTCAAATTGACATGCTATGATATTCAGTTTTCAATACGGACAAGATCGCTTAAACTTGATGAGAATTTCCTAAACAACATTCAGATATATTTCGTTACACTTATACTTTTAATGAGTTTAATTATCGCCAACTATTTGTTGTGTTTGTTAAACTACTCTTCATGTAATGTGTGTTTGTTATCGTTTCTTTCTATCTCATTGTCTTTGGTTAATTAACGTTAAACTTTCGTCAGATTATTTTTGTCTAGTTCATGTATAATGTATGCACTCTACACTCTAACGCACGTGTTGTTTTCACTCAAACGTATACACATGTTATAACAGTGGTACATATTTACAGGTACAAACTCCAACGAGCTCACCGTGCACACACAAGTGTTCTCTCACTACTTCGACATCGACACGTTCCAAGTACGCCTCCATGTGACCGATGACATCACAGGAATTACCGGAAGTACTTTCCTGAACTTGACGCGGAATCATCCTCCTAGCGGTGGTAACTGTACGATATCTCCACTTGTGGGCGTGTCTCTGCAAACCAACTTCACCGTAGATTGTGAGGCTACCCCATTCATAGACGTGGACGGGGACAATATAGAGAGCCATATCATAACGTGTACGTCCCTCTTTTCAAGCTTACACTCATTGACGTAGTACCCTGTGCTTATTCAATATAACACAAAAAGTAGGCATGATCCTGTATAGAATTATAAACAGGTATCGAAGTATGTCAGGGAAGGAATTAATAATAACAGCAGCCAAAACCAAGCTTCTCAGTGTGCATAGTGATATATACCATTTCATTAAGTCTTCTTTAACGATTGTATGGATCAATAAGTATATATAATCTATGATTAGTTACTTTTTTGTTAATTTTGTTTACAGGTCAGTTGGATGATCGTACAGTAGATGTTGCAAGCGGGGCCACGAAGTGGTTAAACAAGTTCCTTCCAGTTGGTGACACGAACAATGGCAATATATTGAAGTGTAATGTGACAGTTGAAGACGAACATGGAGGGTCGGCGATGTATGTACTAGAAGAGGTCCAGGTAAGATGACGCATTTGTGCCAGTTCACATGTATTACGGGGGTACTAAACATAATAAAACAGAGCAGAAGAAGATGAAAAACGGTTGTCGATGTTCGTGTAATATATCAGCTCAATAACTTGTAAACGAGAGTACGTGTAATGCTTTATATTGGACCTCGAGACTCCAAATAGTGGCGAAAGCTCGATATTCTAAAAACACGCGACTAACACACGTTTACATGTTGTCATAAAAATACAAGCGCAACTGCAGAATACCGATTAAATTGCATGTTGGTGTATTAGATATCTTGAATCTCATAATTTCAACAACCGCCAAAATGTAACATTTCATTGTTTGAATAAAATAACTTAAGACTATGGGCACACTCAGAATGCCAAACGATCTTTTTTTTATTAACAAAACGATATCCAAAGTGTATTGTTTCATTTGTTTATGGTATGCTATGTTGTGTATGTGTTCATTTATATTATTAAACGTTGCGTAGGTTGACCCGTTACCCATCGGTGACTTTAGAGACATGTTACTTGGCATGACAACAACAGAAGACGATCTGGCTGATATAGTTGACGCCATTGCTAACCTCGACGAGACAAGTTCGTACGCCAATGCTGTACAAGACATGCTGCATGTTCTCAGTAGCAACGACGAATTTACAGGTGAGAGGATCAATATATACGTGTTCTGTGGTAATAATAATAACATATGGTAATGTTACAAAAATGAGTGTGTTTTTCGAGAGGATACTTATTTAACAATGTATGTTCTTTAGATTGTCACAATGGAGACGAATGTTGGTAAAACATTATCCATGACGGATCTAGCCATCCAACTACCCGTTTAGTCAATTTGCATTGAATTTCAATTAAGTAATATACGTGTGATATATATATATATATATGTTATTCTATTCTCATCAGTTGTATAGGCCATTGTTGTTGAATGTTCAATTACTCTTATAATCATTTACAGTAGAAGAAAATCATTAAAAGGAAAGTGATACTATTTAACAACAGTAAAACAGTTTTCTGGCATAATTCTTTGGAACCGTTTGTAGTATACAATTAGTTGTCTCTAGAATATGGATGGAGACTGTATGCTGTTTATACTTGTTCAACTTATATATGTTTTATTCATACCTATAGCTGTGTTTCCAGGTAACGGGTTATGTGAATTGTTTATCACTGCACCTCATTTGCATATTTTGCAGTATTGTATTTACATATGAGTGGTTGTATAAACTCCATTACAATGTATAGCAATGTCATAAAATGCGACTGTGGCCCAAATTAGAGGTTGTTGTTATTTTTGGATAAAACGATTTATATCTAAAACCATGGACATGAGTACCAGTTGCTTTATACTTGGTATAACATGGATAGCAATGTCATTAGATTGGTATATGATGTAAATTTAATTTTGGAAAGACTACGTATTTAATAAATGGACTGGTAGTCTGGTACATAGACTATTTAGTGTAATATTTTAAGATTACTTTAATATTTAGAGAAAATGGTAAGAACAATAAGCTATGCCATCAAATCAATATGTTGACACCCCATCATCGATTCAACCAAAATGTCCCTGGGCAGACTACTTCTTGTATTACAAGATTACACCCTTTGGGTAATTCAGCCGTCCATTTAATTTGTTTAAAAGTGGTATGTCAATGCTCCTGCGCTTAAATACTCTGTGGGCAAACAGAATAGAATTAACAAGGATTTACTTCTTGGGTGGGTTCGGGTTTGTGATATTTTAACGTCACAAGTGTTTGCACTTTTGTATTGTCTTGTGTGTGTATATATGATTGTCTTGTTATTTGTGTGGAACATCCCTTCTTGTCTATCAATAACATATGTGTAAGAGTATGCACGTCAACACAAGTCCTCCTTAATTCACATATATCATGTTTTTCACTGGGCACATTTTTACATTAATGTACATTGTGACACACTTGCAATAGTCTCTGTGTTGGTTCATATGATGTCGTTTTTCACACGAATTGCACCATTTTCACGTGCATGGAATGTGTGTTGACCTATAGTTGTCAAAGCTAAACATGTATGTTTCGTCCTCAGAAAAGTGTTAACTTCTGACTAAACAACGCCTAATTGTTAGTGGTCATTGCTCTATTTAGTAAAGCCTTTGAAAACATGTATACGATTCTGAAAACAAAGTTACAAACTGTCTTTTAACTATATAGAACTTTCACATGTACAGTGTATACGTAGAGCATAACTTATTTATATGATAAATACATGTAATATAACTTGAACATTCATTAAGTGCTCTATTTCAAAACATTTCTGTCAGACAAACAAGTACATTACATGTAACTTATTTTCTTTGATTTTCCATTTCAAAACTATGATATGTACATGTACAGTGTGATTACAAATTATCACACAGTGTTTAAGACAACGTACCAATAGGATAGGTGTTTACCGTGAAGTTATGAGAGGATATGCTCAAATTTCCAGCGTAGTACATCAGTAATTGTTGTTGTAGATTTTGCGAACATGGGGACAGCATTGTCGTTTGTAAGCACAGACCTGGGCAGCAACGTGACTCGTACTGGTGCCTTCGAACAGGTAACTATCTACACTTCTATATATACACTGTTTCACTTATGATGATGTTATTCAGTGGATACCGTAACTGTGGATTAGAATGTTCTGGTGATGAAGTTGATTTGCCTTTCTCAATATATAGGAATCCTTACCTGAAACCGTTTCTGAAAATGTATATCTGTTTTGTATCTGCCTTTGACATTGTGTAATAGACAAGCAGTAGAACGTGCATGCATCACATACGATCGAATACCCCATCCAGCATGTTAAATTTCGATTTTTGTTCTATGACTCCAGCATCGATTGTGTACACAACTGCTACGTTGAATTCGTTGTTGTATGTGTAAGAGCGTGTATTTTGTATCCGGCCTAGTTGCACGCACGTGTGTATGAGTCCGTCATGTCTATCCTGTTATTTATGCTACAGGTGGTGGACGACCCGACTCAGGTAGAGTTATATGAGACAGTTAGAGATGCCGGTGCTGTGTTGGTATCCAGCCTTGTTACAACTCTCACCAAGTGTACAGTAGAGTCCACGGAGGAGACTGAACGTATGGCAGATACAGTGGCAGCACTCAGCAGCTCACCAGCCTTCCTACCTAGAGAAACTCAGGTCAGCTCTAACTAATGAATGACAATAACTAGACACGTTCATCTTAGTATCATCGTTAAAGTACTATACACGAAAAGCTGTATAAATTGTATTTACAAATGCATATGAATAATATGGCTTGATGTTGATGTTATTAGAATTTAAAAACATATGTCAATCTTACCCTTACAGTTGTAATACAGTGAACCCATACTATAAATTTGTAAACATCATAGACAAATTCATATTTATACTTGTGTACCTTTTCTAACGTTTGGTTGTCAAGCGTCCAGACGTTTTAGCCTGGATGTTGAATGTATAGATGTTTAGCAAACTCACCATAAGTTAGAGCTGTCATTTACTCGTCACTCATGTTAGATCCAAACACAGTTCCAAATATGTTTTCATTATTGTTTATTGTAGGCGTCCATGACGAGTTTGTTGGAGCTTGGGATACAGAATATGTACAACAATGTGGACTCCTTGTCGGTAGAAAATATACAAAAGATCGGACAAAGTACACTAGACGCATGCAGCAACATAGAACGGGTAAACTTGTTTATTTATTAAGTCACCATGCAGTGATTGTATTTGAAACTTCCAGCTATGTTCTTTAGGTAGATCACTTCAATTGTTCAAGAGTTTTATCAGATATATTCACAAAAATGTACACACTTCCCACTGGATAAAATGAGAATTTGCTGTGATGCTTTTGTCAATTTCTGTAACGAAACTATTTATTGTTATAGGCTGCAACGCTGGCACTTGACCACCCAACTAACACAGATATCAACACACAGAACGAAGCGGTTCCATACTTTTCATCTAACATGGACTCAACTATGGATGGTCAGTTTCCACAAATGAACTCCGATTTCTGCTATTCTAAATATTTGCTTTAATAAAACAAAGTTAATTCAAACAAGTAACTGTTCTAAGGGCAACGTATACTGACAAACCTCATGACTTCACAGACCAAAATAATGTGTTTGCTGGAGTATGTGTTACATGCGAGTATCATTGGGATGTATTGGCACATGTGGCCCAGACTGTAACTTCCACATATTTTACTTGACAGATGTACCCATTGTTGCTGACGAGGCGTCGCTTCTGAAAGCAGGAAAGAAAATCTTAAACACAGAGGAACAGCTTGGATTCGTAAGTACACACCTTATATACAATAAACTCCAACTACATCGTATAAAGGCCACCGCCAAGACCCACTAACACGATATGTGGTCTTAGGAGTGAGCTGTCAAGTTTTCGAATGACCTGTTCCTGACATCGCATAATATAATGAAGCTTAACTCAGTTATCAAACGTATGATTTTAATGTTTAATTTAAATCATTCAAACACGACATACCACACATCATGTGAGCGTTAGGTAATGCGCAAACCAAACATACTAACTGCATATATTCACTGTTTAAATAACTAATTAATCAGTGTTTATAGATATATACAATTAGGTACAGCTAGTACGTATCTGATTGAATCTAATAATATGCTTTACAGGAACAAACATGAACATAACGTAAGACGAGTACCATAGTTTCCTTCCATTTCAGACAAAGACGAACTTGGGTAAATGCCAGGACATCCAAGATGATATAGTGTTTATTCTGGCCCGTCAAAAACCAAAGTCCAACGACGCAACCATTCTCAAGTCGGGTAGCATGGAAACCGCTGTACTTAAGAATGACGCAACACTTATCCAGAACCAAACGTTGTCGGCCGGCGGTTGTGACGTCAATCTACCGGCAGACATGTTCTCAGCCTCGTCGGAGAGTGAGACACTGATCTTGACGGTAAAACTATAATTCTAAAATATCAATAGCCATCCTCGCCTTCATCTCCGCCAAACCTACCTCGCCCAATAGAACGTCTTATCACAAATCTCACATAGTATAAATTGTTTCATATACTCGTATATGTAATATTAGGTATACATGAACTTGTCGAACAGAACGCGGACATGTTCCCTTTGGTTAGTTTTTTATTGAAAGGTGATGAAAGTTGCCCGAGGTATACTGACCCCTAAACGTTCGTCGATCAGCCAAATAGCATCACCATTAGTAGAAAAATGAGTATAAATCACAAAAGCAGTGTCATGTATCCAAATATCATTTAAGTTATTTAACAATGGGATGAGAAAATGAACCATTGTAATGTGTGTTTGGTACCTGAAAAGAATTCCTTGCAACGCAGCGTCCTTTGTAACCGCGTACGCTTAAAGCAACTTGCCGGGTACATATTTTACTTCTTTTCCCAGTTGTCTGCCAAAACGACACCCAGCGCTCCGGTTGAAGACGCCAGCCCTGTCAGCAAATACTCCAGACAACTTTCCGTTGCTTTCAAATATCCTAACGGAACTGACAGACGGATATACAATCTAACAACACCGATAGAGCTGGGCATCAAACAAGACCCAAACCAGCCGAGATTCAATCGTTCATTGCTGGGTTTGGCTAATCCAAAGATAGTACCAACCAGAGAAGATGAGTACTTGTTCTATCATCAGGTGGTCGTAATTAATTCCAGATCAGCTATTCAACTCAAGTTCAGGTAACTCATCAACATTTATGTTACCATGATCCTCATCGTGCATATATTTTTAGTTTACATTATACATATTTACTGGACAATCTTGGATATATTACACGGACCTTGGAATTACAAGTTAAAGGTGATGGATAAGATTGGCGTGTTTTTTGCAAAATGATAAATCAGTCATTTTATATATAATTAATTCCTAATACAATTCAAACTGTGAAATCTTGTATTTTCGTAAGCAATCTGGTTCGAGGCTGGTCAATTCCGTGGACAGTTAATTAGCGTAGACCTTTGCTCATATATCTTGAAACTTGTATGTGTTGACATTTATATTCTTGACTCAGCTGTCCAACGAAATTCACAATATGAAGTCCACCAGGAGTAATAATGAGCACTAGGCGTTCTCAGGGTCAAGCCAAACACTTCATGCTATATTTGTACATTTATATAGTCCAACCAACATATCGGAGGAAAACCAGTTATTGGTGTTGGTGAATTTTGAAGACATGCCAGAGATCACATCAGATGGTAGTAAGGTGAAGGAAGTCTGTATGATACCCTCTCACACCAGCAAAACAGGTAAGTTACTACAGTACAACCGCTCAAACCAGGAGGTATTAATATATTTGCATATAAATGTAAATTCCTACCTTGTGGATTTTGATGTTGTATTTAAAACGTTCCAAACATATTAAAGCAGCGTTTTTAGTTATGAGTTCAACTGTTTTAGGTTTTACGAGAGTCCGGAACCCTGGAGTTTCAATGAAGACTTGTGTAAAAGTAGTGTGACATCGGACATTCGTATACCTTATTATCATACATTATTATTTGGAAACCCATCAATCCGGAATCCTCGCTAGTCTTTATGAACTGTAAAGGCCTATATATACACCAGTATGACACAGTATGTCGTCCACTGAAACGTTACCGTAAACTGACAAGGAAACAGAAAATGTTGAATACTATAACAAAGACATGTTATAAATAAATGTTTTTTTCCGAAGACATGTTAAATATAATCGTTTTCTTTTGGAGCTTGATTCCCTCTTCACGTGTTTCTACTTCTTACAAAGGCATGGGATAATTAAATGTATTATTTGTGTATCTTGATGGTATTTTTTCTATTTCTCTATTCAGCAATGACGGGTGATGATACTGACCCGGACCCTTACCAGTGTTTTATAGACTCAGATATTGTAGGGGACAACATTGGGGAGTGGAAGATAGGAGTACGACAGATTCTATCATCTGAACTCAATATGTACACATCTAAAAGCTCCCTCCCTATACAGGTTCCTGGTAAGCCCAACATAAGCCATTGCTAACAATTTGCCAAAAATAAAATGTGTTTTGTTGTTTATGAATGAATAGCGATGACAGTTTTTGCTGTTTTATTTAGGTGATTGTTTGAGCAGTTGAACGGGTCACATGAAATAAACGCTTATCAAGATAAATTTGAGTCGACACAAAGTCACTTGCTAATTGAACACGAGCGACTGATATGCTCGTGTTGTTTGGCGTTGAATGACCGACCAATTTCATTTCTAACACTATTATAGTATGATAACGCATATTGGTGTTGTGTATGTGTTATTCTTAAAAACTCAACACTATCTGACGTATGAAGAAAC
>ENA-OREC01001155-OREC01001155.1-marine-metagenome-genome-assembly--contig:-NODE-1155-length-12773-cov-13.236689_pt1 | contig 12773 bp, 6 predicted proteins | sample MGYA00248626_ERZ508543 | MGnify/ENA primary metagenome ERZ508543 (study PRJEB26211, sample SAMN05518279) | marine metagenome | isolation source: Puget Sound, Washington, USA | host: Bankia setacea... | reverse complement strand
TAAATGACAGTTAATCTACACTAAATGACAGTTAATCTACACTAAATGACAGTTAATCTACACTAAATGACAGTTAATCTACGCTAAATGACAGTTATTCTACACTATTTTAAGAATGATTCCGTATATGGTTCTTGATTAAGATTTAACATGTGCTGGACAATGTGTATGATTGCATAATGTTTCTTATCTCTGTGTGTATGATATTTCCAGGATTTGGACATGGTAGTTAAAGGGTTGTTGCAAAAGAATATTGAGAGTAATGGGTTTATACGAGAGGACTCTGAGCGTGCCTTAAGTGCCATGGTGGATACTGTCACTCCACAGAGGGCACTGGTGGCTCTCATTGCAGGCGGTGCTACGTAAGTATATTTTTTAGATTATTATAGTGATGGAAAATGGCATAAAAAATGCGCAAAGGGTGATAAAAAGGTGAGGGAAATAAGGATAAAAAGTGTTAGGGAAAAAGTGTAGGGGAATAGTGATAAAAAAGTAGTGCAAATAGTGATTAACGAAGTGGCGCGAATATTAATGCAAAATGGCACAAACAATCATGATAACTGATAGAAACAGTATTGAAAAGTGATGTTTATACTGATGAAGTATGTGATTAAAGAACTTGCATTCTGATAAATGATTTGTAGATAGTATTTTTTACTTCTGATTTTTTTTCCAATACAACAACCCTTTATTATACAATGTTTCAGGCATAAGAATGTTCAAGTGAGAAAAGTGACTGCCCAGTTTCTGCTCATCATAGTACAGAAGATGGGCCCTGGTCGTATCTTGTCAGGGATTAAAGACGTCACTGATCGTATCCTACCAGCAATAGCCCAGTTCTCTATGGACAATACACCAGACACCAGGTATAATGTTTGCCATTCTTAATTACAACAATTCGTGAATGATTCCAATGGACTTAAAGTACAAAAAAGCACAAAATTATCAAACTTTTTAGTCATTATTAAATTTCATTGGTTTAAATTTCGTTTCCAAAATGAGGTTTACAAAGTCTGTAGAACTAAAACAGCTTGATACTTTAAGTGAATGTTATCATGATATGTTTGTTATTGCAGATACTACGGTCGTAAGATGCTACACATGCTGATGACCCACCAAGATTTCGACAAGATGTTGGCCAAACACCTACCCTCCAATAATCTGAGAAATGTCAAAGAGGTCGTAGAAACATTGCGGGTTAAAGTAAGAGTGATTGTACTCTACCTAGTGATAACCATATAGCTTAGTTTTATAATGGATTGAACGTGTTGCTCGTAACTTTACATTTGATATTATGGTCAGCTTACTTAAACATGAATGTTACCGCCATTTTTAAGATATTTGTTCATAGCTTTAGTTACCTTTTAATCATATGTAAATACCTTGTTGGATGAGAAAATCTTTCTTGCTTTGATGTGAATGTAGTTAGAAGTAAACAGCAGATGCTAGTGTTATAAGACTGTTAACACATGATAGCATTATCTCTATCCATGTAATTCTCAATCATTCTTCATTAATGAGTGTGTAGGCTGTGTGAAATGGTTTCTATCTTGATGACAATATTTGTTTAACATGCCTATTGTCCTCTTGCGGTTATCTATTTCTGTTCTCATTGCCTTCACTGTTGTCTTTTTATTTTAGGGTTTGGGAGACGGACCTAGTGAAACGTCGTCTGCTCGTGGTTGGAGATCTGGCCACGGCAGTAGATCTAGCTCTGTAGTACGTGGAAACTCAGCAAACAGGTAACTTACTAAACTGAACTTGAATTACTTGATTATTAGAGTTTATACTGTTTATTATACTGTTTAAAAGTCTCTAAAATCAATAACATTTTGTGTTTTAAATATAAAGGATAATTTAGGGCACTTTTAAACATCGATTCTCAAATGAATGAACATTACTCCTTACTTGTTTTTGTATTATGTAACCTAATTTAATTTGGGTTAAACTAAGCCATGAAATTTAGGAAAATAAATGCCCTACAAATAAAAGTATTTCACAGTATTCCATAGATGTGCCAAATATTTGTATCTGATATTGAATTGTTATGAACCAATGAGTATTGTTATCACATTCTTCCTAAATTTGCAGAAAAAGTTTAGTGATGATTTGTATACATTCTGCTGTATAGATTTTAAATAACTCCATTCACATCATGGAATAAACGATGCCTAATTCAACCATTGTAAGCTCTTTGTAAAAATACTTGCAACCATACTATTTACCTTTGCTGAAAAGACAAGAAAAAGAACATGTGACAAAGAAATATAAATCTCTCATTACATGATCACGGCAATTTGTTGTGTTTAATAAAGTATTTGTATTGATGAGATTCACGTATTTGATTCTAGTTTGTGGATGAAGTTTATAGACGTGTAAGCTAAGTTATATGTAAGATTGTGTCAGGCATGTGTTGGTCTGTGAGTTATATGATACTGTCTGTGAGTTATATGATACTGTCTGTGAGTGATATGATACTGTCTGTGAGTTATATGATACTGTCTTGGAGTTATATGATACTGTCTGTGAGTTATATGATGTTCTCATTTATTATGTTTGGTCTATCAGTAGTGAAACACCGAAGCGTCGAAGCACCGTACGCACAGACGAGGCAACCATGGATGAGATAAAGGAACTAATGGCGCTGATGTCAGCCAATGATTGGAGAGACAGATACAAGGGCATCACAACCCTCCTGGAGATGTGCGAGAGTAACCAGCCCCTTATCTCCAATCACGTTGTCAAGGTACACAAAATCTCTTTATCGCCATCATAAACTCTGATTGATTGACTTTAAGCAGCTTATAGCTTAATTTGATGTATATCTGAAAACAGTTGCATCAGCTACTTGCATTGGTTTGTTTCCTCATCCATCTATGCACTAGAGGAAATATATATGCGATTGGAACATTCCAAATTGTTTTTTCTGCAATCGCAAATGAACGTTACTGGGCTGAAAAAGTAGGGTACTTTGTCTATTGTTAAAATTTCTGATATTTTTACGGGACTGACTCATATTTTTACCTGTCATGGCCCGGCATCTTGCACACAGACTGGTTTCTCTTTTGCATACAGACTGGTCTCTCTTTTGCACACATACTGGTTTCTCTTTTGCACACAGACTGGTATCTCTTTTGCACACAGACTGGTTTCTCTTTTGTGCACAGACTGGTATCTCATTATATAGTTTAGTGTAAATGAATATAGTGAGAGTATAGGACTTTTTGTGTTAAATTTATAGATAAAAGCAATAGATCAATGTTTTCTGTTACGTTACACATGTGTCCTTGTTATTACAGATATTCGATAAGTTTCTGCCTCGACTACAAGACCCAAACAGCAAGGTGAACCTATATGCCCTACAAGTTATGCTACAGGTGGTGCCGATATTGAACGACTCACTGGCCCCTGTCATCAATATAGCTGTAGGCAACATCTCGCCCAACCTCTCATCCAAGAACAGAGAAATCAATAGTACTGCTATAGATATTATTGATGCCCTCATTAACAATATGGGTAGGTAACTTGCACATTTGTATTTTTGTACATTTACCTTTGCTGAAAAGAATATTTGCAAATACTTGATTTTTTTAAAAATCTACTAGTCCTGCACATCACATGGTGTGGTGAAAAAAAATCATTACAGATAGAAAAATGTCCACTTGTCCTGCATTAAAAACTACTCCTCAGGGCTATAGGACGTGTGGAATTTCCGTGCCCTGATTTGAGTAATTAGTATTTTTGTGAATATATCTCCATCCAATATAGTTTTTTTAAATCTTAACTGAAGAATAATCATTTTCAATTTTTTATTTTTTATTATAAAAGTGTTTTGGTTAGATATCTCACATAGATGAAATGTTCATTCAAATCATATAATCGGTTTGTGTTCAATCAGAGCTGTCTAGATTCTTGATAACTTTGTAAATGAAAACTGAATTCATATACCCCATAGTGTATTCAGGTGATGTGACCTTTCTTTTATGATGTCACCAAATCTTTCCATTTAATAAACCCTCTACTTTTCTTGGTTGCAGACGGTGCATTACTGATCCAGCCAATGGCAAACCAGGCCCAGTCAGCTAGTGCTCGTAGTAAACCACACTTGGTAGAGAAAGTTGCAGGTAAGAAACTTTTCATTGTACATATGTTTCTATCAGTAATACTTACTTTTACACTGTTGATAAAAAAGGATGATGGGTATTTTTTTAAGTGTCACATAAAGGGATGGAATGTGGACTAGATTTTGTGATTTTGGCAGACAAAAGTGTTTTTTAAGTTCTTATACTTACAGTGTTCGATGTCATCTCATATTGTTCAATGATTTACTTTTTTAATCAGTTACTTTGTTACCTGATCTGTATTGAGGTTAGAGACTTGTCAGTATTCTAGTTTTTCTATAGTGAAACTTGAAACACAAAGTATGATCGTTACTACTACGTCTATTTCAGAACTAGTATCCAGAGTTTATCCTAAGAAGCAAAAACAAGTAGTGTTGCACGTTCTTCCTCTATTGTGGCATTTGTTAGGGGCCACCAACAGTAGCGGTGCAGTGCAGGGAGGAAGCTCCAGTATTAGAACAGCCACAGGAAAACTTGTTAACTCTCTCTACAACTACATGGGGCCACAGTTGATAGAAAGGGCTTCAGCTGACCCAAATGTGACCCCTAGACATATACAACTACTCCAGGAACTCGCAGAATCCTGAGAATCGGTTACATTCACATCCATTGCATAGGACTTTCTCTTTAATTTATTACAAAGTCATGAATTTTAACACACACAGACAGCTTGGAATATGTGTATATTTATTAGTGATTTCTCAAACTGCTCATTGGTTGTGCACAAACTGGATGTTATAGAGACAGCAAACCCAACTGCCATGGAGATAATGGAATCACCACATGGCAACTAGACAAACTATTGATATAGTACCCAGGGGACAGTTGAGCACACAGATTTACTTGTGAGTTGAAGCCTCCGCCCTGGATTGTACTCTCACAGTTGCAATTCTCGCTGACTTTCAAGGATGAGGGAGAAGAAATAACAGTTTGTTTATGCTGAGAATAAAAACAGTACATATAGATGCTGCTTGATTTTACTGGTTGGATTTGGATTCTGTTTGGTGTATATGATGCACAGAATGTAAGGTGAAACATGGACATACTGTATGTGGCATGGGGAACAGTAATTGTAGAGTAGTGTCTCCTATACCTGGTGAGTGGACCATTACATTCCAATAACAGAAAGCATAAAAAGGAGAGCCGTCTTAGAAACTGGATATAGTACATCATAGCATGGGGGAATCAACACGTATCCATATATTTGTTAGTGAAACTATTTATTTACTGTTAAATCATGTTTGTAAATAGGTGTCCCTGTGTAAAGAGTTAGCATACAGTACCATGATATATATCCAATGAATTGAACATTTTTCATCAAGTGTTGTGATTCCACTCTGTTACCTGTTAGCAAATATTGTTATATAAAGCATGGTTGAGCGAATATTGTTATATAAAGTATGGTTGAGCGAATATTGTTAAAGAAAGCATGGTTGCAAATGTTGATATATGCTTGCATGGATTTTATGAAATGCAACAGTGTTACGCCACATAGGAAAAAAGATGATATAGAATTAAACTAGTGAATTCTTATTTACTAGTGAATTTACGAATGTGAATATTTTTGAGTTTTTTTTATCATTTGTAGAAGTTTGTAGTAACCCACCAGTTTCTGTGTAATATGTACAGACTGTCCAGTAGATTTTCAATGATTCTGCATGATAACTACACATCTTATAGAGGCGTACCTTTTAAACATGAATTTGTGGGGATAAAAAAGGGAGAATGAAACTGTGATTGAATATATGTGCTTTGCATTTTTTTTATTGCAAGTGAAAACAGTATGTCTTATTTTATTTTTTTGCAACAATAGTATTTAACAGATAGATATGGGTTTTTTTCTTGTTTTACTTGTACACGTATATTTTTACTCATATATATATATATACTATTTAGTTTTAAGTGCTTTGTGCAAATACTGCAGACGTCTGGGTAGAGATTGCTTTCATTGATAGAGTGAGTGTTCTTGTATAAGCGGAGGTCTAAAGGCACAACCGTACTAACTGTAGGTAAGGCAAGGAGTTACTTCCCTTAGTTGTGAATAGGCCCGTGAGATAGTTGTACAGTTAAGCCAAGGAGTTACTTCCCTTAGTTGTGAATAGGCCCGTGAGATAGTTGTACAGTTATTACAGCATAATCATTTATACATTTTGTTCAACTGTGATACAACTATGTTTGCCAGTCATCAACCCTATTTTAATTGGGATTTTGTTTTATTTAAAGCTTGTTGTCTGTATTAGGTCGCATAATCTGGACTACAGTAAAACAAACTTTAGTGAAAACTTGAAAACCCACTAGAAGTCAATATTCCTCCATCATTCTCAAATGTACTTGACCTTTTAAAAACTATCCTATATAGACTGGAAAACCTGTCAAATTTGAAGCTTTACTTGTCCCAAAAAGTGTTCTGTTCAAACCAGCTGTCCTGAATACTTTACTTGCACACTGTATGTAGGTTACCAAATAACAAGATACATGGGTAACAAACATTTCAAAATTGGCAAATGGAGAAAATGTTCTTTGCATGGACTTTTTGTTTAGCTTCTGTGCTTTGACAAGTCTGGTAACTTTTAGACTTCTTTTACCACAGTTTTAAGTATTTATGAAAGCTTACTGGCTAAGTGCTGTAGAATTTGTCTTGGCTTTTAAGTTTGTTGATATTTCCTATTTTTAAAGTACTTTAACAACTTGTTATTTTAGTTTTTGCGGTCCTATTTTACTGGACAAGGCTTAGAACACAGATTAATACATGTAACATAATACTTTTCACTTTTTATCGCCTAGATTTTCACCTATTATATTAAACATTTTTTAAACTGTCAGCATTCAGGTCTTGTTTGTATATTTATCTTATTGAGTTTTTAATTACCATCTGATATATAAAGTGTGGAGTTTATTTATTCCTATCATACACAATGCTTGTATACACAGTAGAACAACTGGTTACTTGGCAAGTTAGGTTTTCTGCTCATTTATGACAGACCACATACAAGCATATACTAAATTGTTTTGTCTAACCAGGTATATACTTTAAGAAATGGTATTGTTTTGACAAGATGATCTAAGTCTATGAAATAATTATGATGGGTGGAGATTAAGTTCAACAATACTGGTAAGATTCAGCACAAAACATGGCTCGTTTTCAGTGTAATAAAACCATTACAAATATCTTTACATGAGACTAGATTAAAAACAAAATGTGTCCTTTATCTAATACTTAATGTACACTTTCTGTTTAATTTATTTTACTGCATTAACCTGTTTTATTTCTCCATATTTTGAGCATATTTACATGAGACTAGATTAAAAGCAAAATTTGTCCTGCATCTGTTACTTTATGTACAAGTTTGTTTTTTTACTGCATAAATGTGCTCTGTTTTTCACATATTTTTAGCATATTATTTATACATGTATTAGACTAGATTAAAAACAAAATTTGTCCTGTATCGAATACTGTACGTACAAGGTCTGTTTAACTGCATGAAAGTGGTTTGTTTTTCACGTATTACGAGCATTGAACCTAACCTGTACAAGTAGCTGGTATAGTTCTATGTTTTGTCCCTCTCACGATTACACCAATCTCTGCCAGATGTACGGTTCAAGCATATCTCTTAGATTTCCGTCCAAGATCTGTTTTTGATCATTTATTCATTGTTATTTCTATATGTTATTAAATTGTATAGATATTTATATATTTGTGTGTTTCATTCATTTGTTTTCGATATGTTACCGACCATTAAACCATAGAACCTGTGAATTTCCATGGTGCACTATAATTAACTTTTTCATCTTACAGCAGTGTAGCATGTGGGGGTTAATAACTCCAGATATCACATAGGTTAGCATATAGTAAGACTCTGTGCACTAACCTTGTATTAGCTCTATAGAACATACTTGTAAAGATTAACATTCATGCCCAGTTGTTTGGGGTCAATTTACATATAGGTAGAATGTGGGGTCGATTTACATATAGGTAGAAATGTTGTTGTTTTTTTGTTATTTTTCGTAAAAGCAGTTACATATATGTACCAAGGACCGCATGGAAATCTAAATATCAACAGAACTGACAGTATAATATTTCCATTCAGCACTGTATTTACCTGGATGAAGTTATAGTCATGGTTCCATACACTAAAGTCTTATAGGTATACACACTTTATACTGAGACTGTTTGCTATAACTAAAATCAAGTTTGTGGAGGGAAAAAGTTACATTTTCCCCTCACGTGTCACATAAGCACCTGTCTGAATATCACAGTTTGTATGGAATTCTCTTGTTAATGTTTGAGATGAAGGGATAGTTAACCATGAACATATCTACATACTGTTTTTTGGGTTAACTTTTTTTCCCCTACTCACTTGTTTGAGTGTTCCAAAAAGCAAAGTCTGATACATATATACAGTCTATTTTATTAACTATGCTTTTCACCTATTTACTGTACATGTGCCTTGTCCATAAAAGTATAGAAATCTCCTAAGAAGATGACGTCCAATTATTTATTATCACAAATTAACACAGTCACAGTTAAATAGTTTATAAGACGTAAGCAGAACTGAAAAAAGATCAGTGTTGTTGTATGATTGTTATATATTGCTGTTTCTGTGCAAAGTTTATGTCTATTTGTATTTATGAACTTGTTAAAAGCGTTCCATTATTTGATAAAGTTTTTTTTCTGTTTTTCCCCCCCTAAGTCTGAAAAAAAGAGTTCTTGTGTACATACGTAGTAATTTATATTTAAGTGATAGTTTTACTTACCATGTGTCAACACTTCCACTTGTGTGAGAGAGATGTATGTGCACTGTATGTAGCAAGCTGTTCACTGCGACATGTCAATAAACCATGCACACAATTCATACACGATTCTCAATCAATTCTAAAAAGCGTGGCAAATTAATTTTCCTTTTTTTTCCTTCAATTTTTTAAAACGATGAAATATTATCAATTCATGAGAAAAAATACTTAACACATGCAGATGTTTTGGTTAATTGTATGAACAACAAAACAAGTTGACGTTCAGTATTGAAAACTGAAGATTCAAACTAAAGTCTCAATTTTGATATTACATGTAATACAACATTACAATTTGTAGGTTTGCAACATGCTCCAGTGTTTCATTTTCACTCCATTTGACTGAATCTTGAAAGTTGTTAACGATAGCCAGAAAACTTACGTACTGGGACTTACATAGTATTTGGTCCAGTCCACTTTTGGATCACTGGAGTTCAACGCTATATCCTACACCCAGTACTGTAACATCAACTTGGTGGCAGTTAATTACATAACTATTTTACATGGCAAATTAAAGCCTTCAACATTATTACCCTACAACATTTGCCTTTCTGAACTGTTTGTTTCAATAATTCTTTCGCTTTGATGACACACAAGCATGAGGCAGGTTTGTCAGAAGGTTCTAGATTTTGACCTTGACCTTGATCTTATTGCCATGGTAAACAAAGAAGTTGGAAAGTTGATGCATGAAAGATGATCGTACATTTTATGTTAGCTTGCTCAAACACTTTGTCATCCTCTTGCATATCAATCTGTAGACACTCTTTTTATTATTCTGTGTTGACAAACATGAGAAATAAAGTATTGAATATTAAACTGTTGTGTTTTTAGTTAGTCCCTTATTTATAAAAAAGAATATTATGAAGGCTGCATACTTTGAAATAATTGAATTTTTTCGTCAGCAGAAAACATTGTGGTCTTCTTTAAAAAGACGGTTTCAAGGGCAATGAAATGTGTGGGTCCAAACATTAACACACCCAATTCATATTTTCGTTGACAAGTAAATTGGTGATTCAGCTGATCCAGGGAAATCCATGAATACACAGTATATTTGAAACGGGTACTTATATAGTGTTTGCCAATATAAAAAACTAAGTGTACATGTTGAAATGTGATATTGGTGAAACTGTGAGGTGTTGAGAGGTGCCACAGTGGTGAACATGTGGGTGGTGCTGATGGGTTGGTGGGGGGATTCAATGCAGATTTAAATTCCAGACTAATGAGGCAGAAAATGGAAACTCATCTGTTCAACTGCCAATGCCATCAATCATAGTATAGGACTAAATCTTTTCTTAGATTTCTGCTTTGTGCTAATCTAGATTTATTTGACCTTTCTCTGTGACATGTATAAGAATGACCTAGCTATATACGAATATGAAGCGTAGAATCTTGTCAATATACAGCTTCAGTATATAGGTGAACAAATCAATTACCCCCTTGTGAGTATTAGTTTCACTCAAGTTAGCACACAGTAACCTGATTTCTGAAGCATGAAAAGATGTCAACATTACATCCATTTTAGGACCTTTGCAGAACAGCAGGGTAGAGTTTTTTATTGTATGTTTGTTATTAACTTATTGATTATGAACAAATTGCAGTCTGACCTAGTTTTTCTAGCATGATTAGATCTTGAAAAAAATAAGTTAATCACAAAGATGAATGGAATTTGAGAAGTTTGTATAATTCACTTGTAGATGTAATGGGTACTTATCTAAAGAAACCACCGTTTCTTGGTAAAAAACAAAGAAGAAAGTTTAGAAACTGTGTAAAATTTCAACCTCGCAAACAGAGGCTCCTTTAAGTTCTTCATAGAAAACCCTCGCAATTGTGATATTTTTTCTGTTGGGCACTTAAAAAGTTAATGCAAATGACAGGTTGAACTAAAATTAACTACGGGTGTGTACTTGTTCACACTTTGTTTACAATGATTGTAAACGTATTGTGTCTTATAACTTTATTTGCATGCACACAGGTCTACCACTTCATTGACATATACTTAAGAAAATGATACTTTAATGACCTGTTACAATACAAACATTCTATAAATACCTATAAACAACCTCTAGATAGCTATTTTAAGGTAACAACATTCCATTTGAAGAAGGGAAACAACCCAAACTAAACGATGTTTCATTCGTGATTACCTCCCTGCGTTTACAAAATATGCCGACATGCCTTGTGATAAAGTAGTATAATCTAATGTGTGTGTAATGTTTCCAGCTTGTGTTGGTACACCGCCGCTGTGTTAAAACCACTAATACTGCATAGTGTGTCTTTGTTTCATGGTTCCAGTCAGAGAATGGTCTAAAACTTGACATCAAACTTTGTGTTGCACCTTCGTACATGTATGTGCAAGATGTTTGTATAAAACACAACTCAAACAAAACATTAAATCAATGCTTTACACACTTAAACACTACATACAATGTGGCGTAATGTAAATTAGAATCTAAAAAGAGTGGACGGAAATGGTCACGTTTAAGCTCAGCTTTTCATTAGTTTATTCATTTACGTATATGTTCATCATCAAAAAACGTATATGATTGTGAACGAATCCCTTAAAAATATGAAAACATACACAAGCAGAATGTTCAATAGATAAGTGCAACTCCTTGAACCAACCAACAGGAAAGACCCGTGATTTTTGGACGGAATAACTTTTGATTATATTTTAAATTGCATTATTGACCAATGTTCATAAGGTCAAGCATCACCTAGACCAATCAAGCTTCTCCCTACTTCTATTCTTACATATATCCTGGAACAAACAGGTTTGCAGACACTGTTTCAAAGTAGCCAGCGTGGTTTATAGCTCTGACACTGAATTCCAGTGTTGCTCCTGTTTCGGGAATCTTTTCAGTTTTAAGTTCAATATCTATGTCTCTATCTGTTGTTTCCTGCCACTGTACAATGTCTCCATCACCGTCTTCTAGTCTGACAGACACTTCATAGTACAATGGATGATCAGTGGTAAACACGTTCTGCCATGACGCTGTCGCCGTCGTAGAGTTTGCGTTCCATGACGTCAATACTTTGTGTCCTAAAATGTCAATAAAGTTTTTCGCAGAAATTTAAATGACGTAAGAATGGTATTTCCTGCAATTAAGTGGCAAAACTATCACCGGAAGAATTCCTAGTCACTCGTACGCACGTAAACGGTGTAAATAAATCAGGGTTAGTTCAATGGTTTACGTTATTTTTGGACTATCAGATCACAATATCATACGTATTCGCTTTCGTGTAAAAGACATACGGTATTACATAAATATCGTTGTGATGCGTACCGTGTGTCTGGAAAACTGCACGTATCATTTCACCTCTGACAGGCTTGTTTTCACAATCTTATGAACCACACAAATTATCTATGACATACTTCCAAAACTAAACTGTGTTAATTTAGACTTCTAGTAGATATGATTCTCTAAAGCCAAAGGTGAGCTGAAATAAACAATAAATCCCCTAATTCGGAAAGCTGTATACACGATGGAAAAAAGAAGCCATTCAACGTACCATACTGCTATATAGAATAGCCTTTATCAGTGTAATGAAACAGTGAGAAACATTTCGTCAATACAACCATCTAAACCATGAAGCCTTTACCTTTAGGCATGTTAATCTGTTTTAATCATATATATATATAGATTAAGTCAATTTGACGATAACTCTTCTTAATGAACATACACACAACTGCAGAAGAGGACGTACGTAAATAAATACAGGAGTTAGAATTGCTACCTTTTACCTGTAAAGAATAGTAGAACATTACTAATAGCAGGTTGCTTTTACAAACTTTACCTGTAAGTTCTGGTTTGTTTGAGAGCAGTATCAACTCGGTGGTCTTCCGTTGACTGTACATGTGTATCT
>ENA-OREC01001154-OREC01001154.1-marine-metagenome-genome-assembly--contig:-NODE-1154-length-12773-cov-13.452268_pt1 | contig 12773 bp, 6 predicted proteins | sample MGYA00248626_ERZ508543 | MGnify/ENA primary metagenome ERZ508543 (study PRJEB26211, sample SAMN05518279) | marine metagenome | isolation source: Puget Sound, Washington, USA | host: Bankia setacea... | reverse complement strand
AAGTAAAATGTAGATAAATAAGAACAGTAAAGCGGGCAATACAAGTAAAATGTAGATAAATAAGAACAGTAAAGCGGGCAATACAAGTAAAATGTAGATAAATAAGAACAGTAAAGCGGGCAATACAAGTAAAATGTAGATAAATAAGAACAGTAAAGCGGGCAATACAAGTAAAATGTAGATAAATAAGAACAGTAAAGCGGGTAATAAAAGTAAAATGTAGATAAATAAGGTTCTAATAATACTTAGTTCACATACATGTGTTGAACTATCTTGTTTACCAGTTTAAAGGGTGCCTTATGTATTTCGTGTTGAAATGTTGTGAGTAATTTTAAAATGAAATACGTGCTTAAACTTATTTACCCTTTTAGCGTATGTTTATTCGTTGAATAATGCACCGGGTTTGGAAATGTATATTGACGGTTTCATAGGTTAAGATGTTTTAGCCGCTTGACTTGTAATGTTGGTGATCCTTTTCTTGATCTCAACATTTGAAATAAAAAGAAATAGATAAAAAAGCAAAACACAGTGAATCAGAAAGGAAGAAAATAAACTGTCCGAACGAAATAATAGAAAATTACAAATGGTTTAACTGTAAATATGAAACAACCGAAAAACACAACCTCCACTTTTCCCAAATAATTCAATAGTGCCTTTCTTCAGAACCAATTTCAAACAATACTTATCAGTACATTTGTTCAGCCTGTTTTCCAAATACTTCAGATTTTCCCTATTATCAATTATCTTCCATCGTTACTGTAAAACGGTCTTAAATATATACCTTTTCCATATACAGATATGATAGTTTGGCATCAATCAACTTCCCCCTTCTTTTCGGCAATTTTAAAGCAAGACTGTCTATCTACCTATATATTTCCTTCATTAGTTACACCATGTTTGCTTTGAGGCCGTCGCTGTTCAGGTCAATGTCTCACTGGTCTGTTCTGTTGTTTAGCCTGGTTTATATGCTGAATTGTCCATATTTCCTGAGGTTTATCGACAACTGTATCCAATTCAGAGACAATCAGGTCATGACTTGTATAAACTGTATCCAATTCAGAGACGACCAGGTCATGACTTGTATAAGCTGTATCCAATTTCTGAATGACGAGAGAATTTAGCATATGAACAAAAAACTGACCAGACGTATACAGCGAAACTAATTTAGCCATGTATGTACAGTAAACGTTCGTTAATATAGTCAAATCTGTATTATCGACCACCTGTTCGAATAGACCACTGTAATTTCTACGATTGGTGATTTTTTCAGTATTGTTAAGTCTACTTACAAGAACTACAGACACCACTTTAAGTTGTTTCCAACATATTTACTGAAATAATGGAGTGAATGAGTGAGCAAACATAAGCAACAAGACAGAACTAGCTACATGCAGTAAAACTCCGTTAAAAGACCACCAATGAAACGTGATCCGTTAAGACGTCTTAATTAAAATTTCAGAAGGAGATAACAGTAATAGATCAGTCTTTTTCTGTGGTATTCCTTTTGAAAGGATACTAGTCGCTATGGGCAACAAATGCATAGAACACAAATGAAAAAGCAAGATGTAAAGTTAAAGCAATCAAAAAGTGAACGTCAACAATACACGTTACAAATTTATCTGGTGGTTTATTTACTAAAGTGTTACTATAGTTACAGACAAGTTAGATCACTCTGGGATGAACTATTGCTTATCGTGACAATCTTGGACCTCTTCTCTCAGGGGATTTGCATATAAATAGTAACAAAATGGACATCTAAATGTTCTTTTAAAAGAAGCGATCCATACGGTACAAACTATTAAGAGCAGAATGCTGATTTATTCCAAGAGTTGGTATATTTATTGATGAAAAACCCGTCATGAAACATCATTGTAAACCATATACTTAAGGGTATTATAAAGCTCCAAAGTAGCGCAACGCCAGTCAACAACAGAAAGCATGAGAAAAGAATTAATACAAACAGAAACAATCAACGGACATCACGGCATCGAGGAGAATGGGCTATTACAACACCGTAGATCAGTTGCCCCGATTTCTCTGACTTAATGGGTATGTTGAACTTCTTGTACCATTGGTTTTCAGCGAAATAATGGGTATAACCAATCGAGGCACATTTGTTATTTTTGAGAAACGGTTCGTTATGGTAGACTGTTTTAGTATCGATTTGTCACAGTTTATTTACGATCAGGAAATGAGACACTCCGAACAAAGCAAGCATAAAGATACACAAGATGTACACATTGACAACGATTTGTATAAACAGTCACATCCAAAATGACGAATAAATTTACGGGAGTACTCGTAGTATCATTAAAAATACAACATATCGGAATTACCAGAATTTTCCTTTCTTATATTCAAACGAGATAGCATATCAGGGTGTACATTTATCCGAGGATGAGGCTTAACAGTGTCAGATACAGATAACTTTATTTTCCCCGAAAGTGTACATAACAATGACATGGGTATATACAAAATGAATCATACAATAACATAATGTATTGTCCTTCAAATTGTCGACGTTATAATGTCAATACAGTACACTTTGCTTGTAATGAACATGATAGCAGACGGTACGATTACTGTGGGTTATACGGACTCGTTTTAATTGATGTTGAACACAATCGGATATTGCGAAGTTCTTGTTATACGGATTGTTAGATTGACGATAAACACAAATATCGAAGTTCTTATTTAAATCATCTATTTAGATCTGAGTTTAACAGCTGTGTTCAAAGATACTGGAAACTACTAGTACACGGGACAGTTGCCATGCATATTATGTACAATAGCTCTAAACAATTTCTTCAACATGATTTACTTATTCGGTCGACTTTGCGCTATTCTTATCAAATAGTTGTGAGCAGAATTTTATTTTTTGATATATGCTACGCAAACAGGAAAATACACATTTCGAATTTTGTAATATACCGTTTCAAATCCCAACTGATATAACCGCTGAGTATGTGTGTTTGGGTACGCTGTGGTCGTTGACTTTCTCACCATTGAGCTAGAATAGTATTCGATATCAATAGACGAGGGGCATTTATAAGTGTATACTAGTGAGTTATGTCATATAATTTAATGACGCTTACACTCGGGTCATCAGCTTTTTGTGATCGTATCTCAAATAACTAGCGTGACCAGTGCAAATCATCAAAGGGTGTGTGAAGTTTAGTGGTTCAAGTGTTAACAATGTGAATTCTAGATTCCCCGACGGACATGGGTTATATCACCGTCAAAGCCCGCTTTGTTTCCTTGAGCTAGACTTATTTTAGAAGCGTCATCCTCATTGCTGATATCAAGATAGTTGCGACCTTAAACTCACCAGCAAACAATCTACGTAAAACAAAGCATGTGTTTTCTGGCACGAAGTCTCAATCACCAGAATAGATAACTGGTTCATAACTGTTCATTTGTGTATATCTTTGTTGAGTTAGTGACCATCAACACTTCTACTTCACCTAATTATATCACTGATTCAATAGTTACTTATAATGTCAAAGTTCAATCTGTTTTCTCTCTAAAGGAATTCTTTTCACTCGACTGTTCTATTACCTTTTTCACACATTAACCCCAAAACACATATTTTATATAGTTTACTGACAACATCGGTTATCTCGTAAAAGTGACGTCAATATCCTTTTGCTCAATCTTTGACACCTTTTTCTTCTATTTTCTTCTTATCTAAATATTTTTACTTCACCTAATCATCACAAATTACAAAACTACACCCTACCTTTTTACCCTAATCTCCCCACAAAACCCCACCACCATCCATATCTTGCCCTGTATAACTAAACACTATTTTCTCTATATAATCAATCCCCCCTCTCTTGTCTCCCCTCCCCGCCCTAATTCTCGTGCTAAACTACTTACCACCTTTATAATTTCATTTTCCACCTCTCTCACACCATCTGTATTATCTTCATCTACATCAACCAACCGCTCTCCGTTCGTTGACCTCTGAATGACGAAGCTTGGATATCGAAAACCGGTCAATTTTTAATCTTACATTAGTTCCGGTGTGATTTACGTTGTCCATTAAGTTCCTGTAACCAAAACGTTTCATAGGCGTTGTTAGGTTTGTATTAATAATTGATACAATGGAAAGCAGTAATTCTTTAATTGAGCATTTTATACTTGTATTACATTGACACTTTAACCTGATTCTCTTCAGTATAGAAAGAGGAATGTTGAATTGCGAGTTATAGGTAGATCAGGTCATCAGAACAGAACAGAACAGATATTTTTTATTTTTTTATTTTAGGACGTATACAAAGTACATAGTCACAGTATCACTTACATTGATTTAAGATTGCGTTTAAGTCATAGTCGTGGAACTGTAATGTATATGGGTACACGTGGGTAAGGCCATCGGTTTATTTCTATATATTTGTATTAAAGTCAAGCTGGTTTGTACTCTGATGATGTTACGCCTAATTATAAATGGACTTGACCCATAATTTGCCTCTTGTGTCAGGTCAAAATGCCTACGCTACAGTTACTTTATATACGTGTATTAGGCCAAACATGAGACAAGTAGGTCAATGTAGTTATTGATTGAAGGGAAGGGGAGATAAATCATCAGGTCTGTGTATAAGCCTTTGGTGTTATTGATAGTAATTGGATTGGAAATGGTTAAACAACATCATATAAAAGAAATAACATCATTGAATGAATAGTGAAAAAAAACGACTATATAAAAGAAATAAGAGCTTTTAGTAGATACTGAAAAAAAAAACGCAAATGAAAAAAGAGAATTTATACCATTTAATAGATACTAAAAACATACTGTAGCCAAACGAATAAAACAAACAATCGTAGACATGTATGAACTGTGTCAATGCTTGACTATGTCTGGGGTTAAGTGTTTGTTACTGAATTATTGTGGATATAATACTTAGAAGACAATACAAAACCAAGAAGAAAGTAAGTCAAATTATACAAATGTAGTAAGCTAAATGTATCGTCATGATAACGAGATACATCATGTACTTATGGAATAAGACACACAATGAAACAAAACACGATGTGTAGATGAACTTCCAACACACACATTGATATAAACTACATTCGACTATAATCATCGCCCTTTCTTTTAACGAAGTTATTCTCTCTCACGCCCTCCCAGCCAACACTCACGCATATATCTTTCTTTCATTGACAAGTTGATGAAATGTTTTTAAGAGTAAACTGGCATTACCTTTATTTCACTAACATTTGACATCATTGTGTTTATCATGTCAGTAGACCATATAAAAAAAGAAATTCTCACAAGATTCCCACCGTTCTCAAAATTCCATCCCTGTCTGTTTCTGACAAGGAGAGTACATGGTTTCTTAGATAAACACATGAGGTCAAACGGAATCAGAATTGTGTTTTCCCCAGTCAATTGTATAGAGCGAAGGGATTAACCTGGCAACCGGAATAAATTACATGGTCAAGGTACCGCTATACTAAAGAACATATGCAAAACCTAAATTTACTCACACATTTAGTTTGTATACAATCTAAAGCCATTAAGACAATTCAACATACGTTATTAATATACAGGTATATCTACTTATTGTTTGAAAACAAATGATGTTTATTCGGATATTATCAGCTGTTTCAGAGTAAATCAGATTCAAAATGATTGCCTTACTTTACGTTTTGCGCAATTGTTTTAGTAGATGCATTAACTATTATGGTGTAACTTAAATTTGTGGATATGGCGAGTATACAACTTCGTTATGACATGTTACTAGAACCAACCTATCTGCATTGTGTTAGAACCAAATTACAAATAATATATTTAATAGTGTCAGGTAACTATTTCCGGTCTTTACTTCGAAACTAACATTTACATAGATACGAGGTCCGCTGGAATATTCTCGAATGATAACTTCAGATGAAGACAAACCATAAAAGAAACCTCCTCCAAGAAAAAGAGTAGTTAATAAGTAGAAGATAGTTATCAATCTTACTAAGGACACTTTGGACTATGCTAGAATCTGTTCTTGTTATATGTATTTGAACATAGCGATATACTGAGTACTGATATATGTGATGTATACGTAAAGAGGACGTGTTTTTGGCAGCCACTTCCAATTTGTCGAGAAAAAAACACCAGTATTAGTATTAGGTACACTCTGTAGTTATGTACTGTAACTATTCGGTATTTGAAGCTCGTGAACGTGACGTATACAGCGAAACCATGGTAATACAGATCTGAGACCTTTGGGCATTATTGTACAGAATTATAATGTCTAGTGTGCCAGTACACAACTCCACATGCATCATTGTAGAACTGTCTAGCGATTGAAATGAGTGATCTGGTTTTCAATGTCAAACATTTCAGATTTAAAATAGCATTAGTTTGTAACAACGAATCAAACAATGATTTAAACACATTGTACATATTGTGTTACCGTTTCTTATTTGAATAACATTGCTATACAAAAAGGTGAATCTCCTTAAAATGAAATTTGAATAATTATAAGAATGTTTAAGCCAATGGATTTCGACAAAACTGGTTACCGTAAGCGTTTCTATTGTCAAAACAACTGGTTTATACTCGTTTGTCAACCGAATTTAGCAGGCATTTTTCGACGTAAGCCCGTTGATGACAGAATGGGACGGATGGGCTCGGGTTTCAATAGAATTGGGTGACTTTAACGGTAATAATAAAACGACGGGTAGAGGAAGACAAAGGTTCGGTTTCGTTGTAATGTATTTTAAATATTCATGACAAACAAGTTGTCGAGTTTTGATATCGGGTAGCACTTCGGCTACCAATAACCGGTTGAAACTTGTTGAGGACAAGGTGTTTTCTTTTGTAATTTAAAAAAACCTCACTAAACACGTTGTTGAGTGTGAGACTGGTTATATCCCAAGGTCGTTTACAATGTCAATTTATTCTTTATCATTTATTTTTTGATCATTTAACTGGACCGAAAAAGTCGGTATATCGGATAATTCAATACGTCTGGGAAACGAGAGTGTACCGGTTTTAAAAGTAATGTATTCATCAGCGATGTTCGTATCATAGTTTCATCGTATACAAGTTAATACAAGCTAGTACATGCGACCCAGAACGACAAGGCCTTTTTCACTTTAATGAATTTCGTTATAGAGTATGTTGAATTATTTAGTAGTGATATGCAAACTTTGACACTTCAAGAAAAAGCTACCCAAACTACGTAAACATACCATAACTTTACTAACTTATCATATTTTGATATCTTATTATCCTGAAAACAACATAATGTGTTGCTACATGACACTACCACTAGTTAACGCGCAAGAATACTACTACAAAGAACACATCTATAGAAGCTACGACACAAAGTAAACGTAGACAGACACTCGGAAGTCATGCGTTTGTATATATAGGTAACCGAGTTTCGTTTAACCCGCAATGTCTCTTCCCTCGATTAATGTCTACTTTATCTATTTGTTTGACAGAATTCATTTACGTCCCCCTCTCTCTCTCTCTCTTCCGTATTATATTTCTCCTTAGTCACATGCGCGCAAAGCTTTTGTTTCTTCTACTGAAATATAGCTAATAGATAATAAGAAAATGGGAACGTTCAGGACACTGTTCATATCAATCAGTACCGTATTCAGGTTCATGCCAGTATGGTTAATTGTTGTTGTCTTGTGTAGAGAAACACACTTCGTCACTAACAAGATGTACACAGACAACATGACGACCGGTATGCCTATTATGCGATGTAATTAAGTACAAAATTGTCTTCGACGTCGTCACGAACAATTTAGCGATCACACTTCACGCATGTCGTCTTTACATCAAGTAGTTCTAATTAAACATGCTTTTCATACGTACTAAACCACAGCAGTATGTCTTGTACTTGTGATCTCTAATACTAAACGTACATTTCGATCTATTTTCAGAGGGGTATAAAGGTATGCGGAGGTTCGGCGCCCGTTGACGCCATCTGTCGTGACGCGGACAATATCGAACTAGTTTTTACCGCGGAGACTACTAAAGTAACCAACGACCGCTTTGTGATGGCCTGTGCAACGGACGGACTACTTTGTAGAAATGTGGACCAAAATAACTCAAGTTGCAGGGACTACGAAATCCGTTTTGAGTGTTTAGGTAAGGCTAAACAATTTACGCAAACCTTTTTCAAACATGTCGAGCTTAGTAACAAACTTACGTTTACATCTCTTATCCAATATAACGTTTGATAGACTTATTCAAGATCCAAATGTCAGTACTTTTATCGACTTATTTTTCTTACAAAGTATTTCTTTCTTACGATGAATATTTGTAAATTTAAACTTTATAGAGAAGTAAACAATCGATGTATTACCGTTATTCACAACTGACGTACATAGTGTTACATATAAATAAAATTTCAATAAAGTAAAGTATGAATACCCTATAACGCTTTACGTTTTTTATGATCGTTGCATAATACGTGTATCTGCTCAGATCTTGGTAGACCTAATACATTCTTGAATCCGGTTTAAACACGTTAAATAGTGTCCTCGAACTATGTCAGACTTTATTTTGTTTATGAAATTTAACAAAGCTTTTAAAGTGGCAAATTTGATATCATCTTCTTTAAAATTACAACTATCCATTTGGAATTGCGAATGCACAGCCATTTAAGATTACAGCATTGTGATTTAAAATTTACCGGAAACGCCTACCACTAGCAACATTGTGAGCTTGATTTGATTGGTGGTTTCAGGTGCCAATCCCGATGCTCCGCCTCCAAATTTAGAAGTCATTGGTGTAGCAGCAGGTCTTTCTGTGATAGTTCCAATTTTATGTGTCGCCATTATGCACGTGGCCCGGAAGTGCAGGGATAGACAGGAGGCACACGGTGATTCGTTGATTCCAGAAAACTCCGAGCAATCTGTTCAAACTGACGATCTCCCGCCTTCATATTCGTTTTTATTTCCGGAATCCCCAACTCAAAGCACCAGGGTTAATTCCACAGACGTGCCGAACAGTACTTCAAATTCAATTTCCAATCAAAACTCGAGTGTCACTGTTTCACTCGTTGCTCCCACCGGTGACATGCGTACACGGCTAAGTTCCGGAAGTTTGCCGAGTTTGGCGGAATATCAAGAAGCTGTACACGACACTGTCAGGAATCAATTAGAACGTAGACAATCGCAAATCAGCATCAACGTTTCAAATACAACCAACAGCAGCACCAACAATGGCAGCACATCTGCGTGGAGAAGTAGATTTCCTGCAAATATGCATCTTTCAGTATTCGATTTATTTCGTTCTTCCGATCGTTCAACGTGTAACCACTCTAGCCCATCGTCACCGGATCTCAGTTATATTCAAACTCCACCACCAACTTATAAAGAAGCAATTGTGATAATTGGTTGTGATCCTGCTCAGTTAGAAAAGTTAAAAGTTAAACAGACAGGTTCTTAGGAAAGACACTCTGTGAAGTTTATTGTTGTATGTTGTTGCTCAAATATGTACCCTTGTCAGAATATTAACATTTTCCAACATTTTTTCATTCAACGTAGATCTGTGTAAATACCAACTTTTGATACATAGACATTATTGAGAGTGAAAATGTATGTTGTTTTTTGTTATTTTCTTGGATTTCGTTTTTTCAAAACCCTTCACATTTTCGGTGAGGGATAATGTTCTGTTTTTGTCTCATCGTGCCTTTACTGGTGGACAGTATATATGAATCGACGAGGTAACATCGAGACGTAACACAATGTGTTGAATTTACTAATCTCATGATGTTATGTCGTGTACGAAGAATTGCAACAAGAAAGTAAATATCAGACTGGGAACAAACCATTTACACAAACACGAATCCGAGTGCTACTGTAGTTTATTATTTTGACTTTCGATGGATCGTTCCATTGTTTACATAGATCTTTCTAATTATATTACATGTGTGATGTTTTATACATGCATTTTGTCATTATAGCTCACAATATTTGTTTAACTCTCCGCCATTTTAATGTGCAATATATTTGTGCATAATGCCACGTTAATCATTGTTTATAAATTGTGTAAATTCTGTTCTCCCATTCGACAATTGGTATTTATTCATTTGTCTTTTCCTCGTCCATTCACCTAACCATTAAAACAGCCATACATTCATTCCTTTATTCATTCATTCAATCGTTCAATCATTCAATTCGTTCGTTAATTCAAAGTCGACTTCCCTCATATCTTCATTTGTTGTTTTCTTATGTCACCATTTATGTACATATCACATTTTCTTTCTTACGTTTGTTGTCATCGTCGTTTATAGTATTCTTATTTTCACCTGCACCTCACATACTTTGTCTATTTCAAGTTTCGTACACGTACCCAAGCATGTTCGTCCATCATTCACTCTATTTCTCACTACCAAGTTTCGTACACGTACCCAAGCATGTTCGTCCATCATTCACTCTATTTCTCACTACCATGTACACACTTCGTCTACTAGTTATGTACATGTTTGATGTATATTTTGTAACTTTGCTTATGTTCTTGACTACCATGTTTCACGTGTATGCCTCTTTATTCTCACCTCAAAATATGAGCATCAAAGGAACTGTAGTTTAAGTCTTAGATAAACTAGTATGTATACATTATTTACTGTAATTCATTCTGCCAAATGTCATGTTTTCCATTTAAGCCAAGTTATTTTTTCCGCCCATGTTTTTAAACATTTAAAGAGCTGACCTATTTTAAGATAAATTTAGAAACGTAAACATAATTTCAAGACGTGATAAAAAAGATAAATTGAATAAGAAATAAAGATAAATTGGGCATTCGTTCTCCATCTTTGGCCTAGTTATGTGGGTAAGGTTTGATTGCACGAATAGTTGGGATGGTTAAATAATTTTGTTTTTGTTTACATTGGCCCTGAAATTAGGTTGAGTTGAAGTCCTTATCTGCATGTACTTTTTATGACTTACACAATCCCTATTGGCTCTTACTTTAAATACCAGTGTGACAAAGTTTTCCTTGCGTAAAGCACACAGCCATGTACATTTCGAGTTGTAAACGCGAACGGGTTCTAAGTGCTTTGGAATACAGGAGCTGTTAGGACAATTTCGCTTTCAATCCCTCAATATGTTTCGTAACTATGGTGTAATAGGATATTTTTTTGTTTACCGAATTTAATGTTTCATCCACAGTCAACTTTTAGCGATGGCTTGTCAACCTGGTGATATGAACATGTTGTTAAAGAGTGCATTGCTTTATACACATAAATATCCTTATTGTGTGAGTTTTTTTATTAATTTGAGCAAAGTGTTTGCACGCTTACAATATTTCAATTTCGATACGTAATTCTGCTACATCATCATTTAACAAATAGCTTTCCTTATGATTTACCTCCCTCCCCAACCCAAGTTTCCGTTATTTTTGCAGCGTGTTAGACAAAATTACGTGACAAGATCGTCGTAACTTCAGTTATTTCTATGCTAACGTAAAACAAACGTTACGTTAATTCAAGTTAACCCAATTATCATCATTCAAATGTCGTGTACACTATTTTTAATCGCATTTTGTGGTTCAGTACAATATAAACACGAACTACCGGTATAGCATAATGTTTAAACAACGCAGTATTAAATATAGAAGTGTCTGTCCTTATTAATTGCAACGCGTGATTAACGTCACTAAAACGTGTATACAAATATGTACGCGCGTAGGTAGGTGTGGCTAAGTGTTGAAAATGGGCGGATCGTAACTAGGATGTAAATAAGATATACACCAATGAAAATGTGTTGTTAAGATAAACATTATCAGTAAGGATTAGTCGAAATAGAAATACACGAAACGTGATCGCTGTGAAATGCCATTTATACATTTTTTTCGGAATGACTTTACAAAAGTGACATTTACAGTTGTATACATTGTTTAATAAAAACATAAAATAAACCTGAAATTTGACAAAACATATGAGGATGGTGTAGAGCTGAAATACACTTATGTTTTATCACAAACTGTCTAACATTTTGTTTTGAACGTTTCAATTAATTTCACCATTTGTAACTCAAGATTGTGTATCAACAGGATACCAACAAAACAAAAACAGCACCAGACTACTTCTAATTAGTCATGTTTCAATATTAGATATTTCATTCGTATTTGTTTCATTTTTCCATTCACATTATTGTTCAATTGTAATCACTAGATGTTCACATTTTTCTACATTTATTTTATATCACGTATCACATAACATATCATGTATCACAGTGCTATTTTGTGTATAATAGTGCTATATAAAGCAGAAATGCATACGGCCATTTGTTATTAACATTTTGTTGCAGAAATGTGTTTTTTTTTGAAATAATGATAAACGCGTTATTTCCAAGTTTATCTATTGTTACCACATACATGTGTTCAAATAAAACCATGAAAACCAAGAAATTCCTGACTTATGCTCATATTGTTGAACTATGTTATTATTATGTAACACGTAAGTGGGGATTATTGTTGTCGGAATGATACGTTTCATTGTTTACACAGACAAAACTCACAGCATTATTTGATTGAAAACAATATCAACGCACGATTATACTACCTTTTTTACTGTACTCTGATAAGTTCATATACGTTTATGTGTTTAATGTCAATGTTCTTACCTGCTTGAGACGTTCAACTAACTACGTGACATACGCAACACATACAGAGCTGGGTTAATGCGGTCATTTATTTAGTATATGTACTTTGAAAATGGGAGGCTTGTGAGGTGTGTGTGTGCGTGGGGGGGAGAGAGAGAGAGAGAGAGACAACAACAAACGTTGCACCCTTTCATTTCACAGTT
>ENA-OREC01001153-OREC01001153.1-marine-metagenome-genome-assembly--contig:-NODE-1153-length-12776-cov-11.468226_pt1 | contig 12776 bp, 11 predicted proteins | sample MGYA00248626_ERZ508543 | MGnify/ENA primary metagenome ERZ508543 (study PRJEB26211, sample SAMN05518279) | marine metagenome | isolation source: Puget Sound, Washington, USA | host: Bankia setacea... | reverse complement strand
TTTCATCAGTATTGGTACATCCATTAACTGTGGAAAGTTTCATCAGTATTGGTACATCCATTAACTGTGGAAAGTTTCATCAGTAATGGTACATCCATTAACTGTGGAAAGTTTCATCAGTATTAGTACATCCATTAACTGTGGAAAGTTTCATCAGTATTGGTACATCCATTAACTGTGGAAAGTTTCATTAGTATTGGTACATCCATTAACTGTGGAAAGTTTCATCAGTATTAGTACATCCATTAACTGTGGAAAGTTTCATCTGTATTGGTACATCCATTAACTGTGGAAAGTTTCATCAGTATTGGTACATCCATTAATGCGTTGAAAAAAAGAGTTTACTACATGTCTTACTCAATGAAAACACAACTTTCCATAAAAGCTAGGACAGAGAAGTGCTTCAACTAATTAGAAAACCATCTCACCTGTGTTTTACTGTGCCCACATGAGCACCACTTGTATCGTTTTCCTGCCTGTAATTTCACTGGAAATGGCTTTTTGTCGAATGGTTTTCCTTTATCTGGAATCAGTTCATATTTTCCTTTCCGTGGAGTTTCTGGGTGTCGTCTGGTGTATTGTGGAATATTCACATATCTGTCTCTTTTGTATTCACCAATTTCATAAACACTGTCTTCAGCTCTATCAAAAAACTTTCCTGAGTAACATTTTGTCCAATTCTTCATACACTGAAATGAACGAACAAATGAATAAATAATGACTATTGTCAACAGTACAAATCAGTCAAAATAGACAAAAAATACAGATCTAGTTCTTCTTTTCTTTTTCTTTTTTAAATATTCAGTGTTCTGCCAAGGATTCAAAAATGAGGGGACATTTGTCCTATCACCTCTGAAAATGAGGGGACATTTTCAAAACCTTAGAGACATCAAAGTGTATGTAGTATAATAAAAACATCAAAATTCATAACATGTTTACACCGTTTATGTTTGGGTACCTCTTATCCCACCAATTCCTCGATATGAGTAATAAATAAACAACTCATTACTTGTGACACATAAAATTGACAATTTTAAACTGCTACTTTAAACTGTTAACACTCAATGTAAACAATTGTACTGTGCCGTTACGGGAATGGTTTTCTGACTCTTATTCCCCTTTAACAGCTAAAGGGCCCTTTACAAAATAATTCACAAGTTTGCATCTTAATACTTTAAATCAGTTTCAAATTTGATTTAAAACTCGTTTTACAACTAAAAAACACAATGCAGAGACGATTTGTCACCTGTTTTGCGACGTGGCCACCCGCATAATCGCCAGGACCAGAATGTTTCATTCATCAAACTAAAAAAATGTTTGTAGTACTGAATTAATTGTTTATCATTAAACACAAACAGATGTTCGTTTTGAAAGCTTAACAACCGGTTTTGACGATGTAATAGTGTTTTTACCACAACGCCCTGAAGTACTTGTAAAATGTCAAGCCTACATACTTTCTGAATTGTTAATACAATGGAACGCAAAACTTTTAATAATGATCATTATGATTATACGTACTATACATGTTCTTCTCCTTATTGATTGACTAGATGTATATCAAATTTCTTTCCAAGGCAATTTTCACATGCCGCGTTAAGAAACAGTTTTTATATGAACTAAACTCCAGTGATATAATAAGTTCTGAAACCTTGTCTTAACTATTGTAGATAAACGAAATATCCATTGTAATTGTTATATAAAAAAACTTTGAAGTTTGAGTAACGATTGCAGTAATAATCTCAATTATTCAGACCACATGCGTTTTTTTGCGGGACAATATGGCGATCACCATTTACGAAAAATGGAAAGAATCAATTGTTTTATTTGTGATGACATAAGTAAATGTGAGTGAGATACAAGGTTAAGAATATCCAATGGTCATCCAATGGATGAATGAATTGTTTTAAAGTTGTAAGCAAAACGAAAAGACTACTAGTCAAAGACAAACAGCTGACACCTTTCGATAGTTATTCTGGTTATCAGGGGAGATCACTGCATACATATTTATGATTTGTACGCGACAAATGGCGCACCTAGACGATTTTGTAGGCGACAAAATCGCGGCCTCTGCAGAACACTGAATATTGCATCATTGGTGATGATGATGGAACAGATGCTGCTGATGATGATGCTGCTGATGATGATGATGCTGCCGATTATAATGCTGCTACTGCTGCTGCTGATGATGATGAAGCTGATAATGATGAAACTGATGATGAAGAAGCTGATGATAATGATGATGTGGATGATGATGCTGATGATAATGCTGCTGATGGTGATGTTCTTGTACTTGCATAGAGTACAGTAAAGACTACAAAGGATTTAGATTGAAATACAAAATGCTTTCACAGTTAACCCCTGAGGTGAAACTAAAATCAGCCTTCAATTTCATTACGCTGGTCATGTGTAATCTCCTAACTCCACTGGCATGTGTCCGTTTGTCAAAACATTACACAACTAAAACAACAACTATGTACAGATCATTGCGTATCAAATGGGATCTATATAACTAAGATATTTAGACCTGATACGGAAATTAACGGAAACAACCGACTTTAGCCTATCGATACATTAACCGAATCTCCCGATACTAACGGAGTGGAATCTCCAGATACTTACCGTGTGTGCGCTTAGGATGCTGATTAAAATATTATTCGTAATCGTTTTACCGAGATCGGGGAGTTGCCAATCCATGGTTTATAGGTCCGTGGTTTATTACACATTTACAGATATTTTCACAGATGATTCACACATATAGACCTATGAACAACATATCAAATTACTTCAAAGCAGTGTGCTTTTATTTGAGTTCATTTGACAAGTTCTAGCAAAGAGCACGGTGCTAAATTTGATTGTGACCTATCATTTCTTATATCCGAAATAAAAATGTGTCCGATATTGTGTACACTTTAGGTGTGTTTTGCCAACTCCGAACTACATATGCACTAAAGTTTCACACAGTTTACATACATAAACATGACTTGTTCGGTGTTACCACTGCTATCGTTTATTTGTGATAACATTTACTTACATTTCGCCGAGAAACATTTGTTGTGATTCGCAAAACCGTTTTCAAGGGCGCGGCCATCTTGTCTTGTTGAAGTGAATAAACAGGTCTAAAATAGAAAAATACCTCAAACATTCATTTGAATTATCAGATTTAAAAGATAGAGCTATACACCAAAAACATATTTACATGCGATTTTTATTAGGAAATTTAGGGTTAAATTTGTTTCAAAAACGAAACCGGAAGTGCGGCGTTGTCGGTTGTCATGTTCCTTGGTTACGGTGTCTTAGTGTTTGATTGCTTGGTGTCGGATTCACAGGACGAGAGTATTGAGAAATTAGTTATACATTTTTAAGTTGGAGCTAACAGTCAAAACAAAAGATGAGCCAACGACAGGTTCTACAAGGTAAATTTTCTTTCTTTGATTTGCATTTATTGATTTTAGATGATAATATTAGCTGAAAAATAAAGATACACAGCGAAGAGCCCTCTCCAAAACAGCCAAACACTGAAACAGAAGATAGACTTATGGTAGAATGTTTAGACAATATTGCTACCTGGTTTAAACTCATATCTCTTATAATATTTCTTATACAAATGTTTTCTTGAAAGCTTAAGAGAAAACTGTTTTAAATGAAAGCACATGAAGCTATAAATCACTCAAAATGTTCAGCTTGCAGTCTAAACACTGTCTATGAGTATGAGATCCTGAGCAATAGACCGTTGCTTTGAAGACACAACTGATTGTAACGCAAACACTTCTGTTAAGTGGTTACCCTTGTAGGATAATTAGTGTTAAGTGTTTGCTAGATATGGTTGTGAAATTGTTCTTAAGGTGAGAACTTAATTTGGAGATGTGTACATTTATTTATTAAGTTTATAGTTTGTTCAAGAGATACAGATTCAGTATCAGTTTATTTTAGTGGAAGTCAAAGGAAATAAGGGATAGATATCTAGTTTAATAATGTGTTAGAGTGCGTATTTGTTGAGGTTTGGGGTGTTTTAACCGTCATATTCTGCAATCCACTGTCATTGATAAGTGTAATTATTTTTTATTTTTCAGTGTTTGAGCAGTACCAGAAGGCTAGAACCCAGTTTGTGCAGACTGTGGCTGAACTTGCATCGAGACCCCAGAACATAGAAACCCTTCAAAATGCTGGGGTTATGTCTCTTCTTAGACCCCTACTGCTAGATATTGTACCCACAATTCAACAGACTGCTGCTCTAGCATTAGGAAGACTTGCAAACTACAATGATGACCTAGCCGAGGCAGTTGTTAAAGGAGATATTCTTCCACAACTAGTTTATTCTTTAGCTGAACAAAATGTAAGTTCATCTTTACTTCAGAATAAGACCTCATTTCTGCTCAAATATTTCACCCATAAACTATATTAGGTGTTTTTGATGAAACATGTTTAAGATAAGAGACACAAAAAATTGCCAGAAACATCTACCGTCTTGCTTATAAAATGTATGATTAAAACATAAAAGTACATTACAGATATATCATATATACCTTTACTTTTGCACTAGTGCTTCATCCTAAACCCCTTAATATCAGGACAGTAGGAAGATTGGAATGTCCGTGTCCTGGGGTTTAAATGTATAACTGATTAATTTTCTCCCTAAATTTGCAGAGATTTTACAAGAAAGCAGCTGCGTTTGTATTGAGAGCTGTTGCCAAACATTCTCCACAGCTAGCACAGTCTGTAGTAGATTGCGGAGCCTTGGATGCTTTAGTTATCTGTCTTGAAGAGTTTGACCCTGGTGTGAAAGAGGCTGCCGCTTGGGCTCTAGGATATATTGCTAGGCATAATGCAGGTATGTATGCAATAAAAAGTATTTTGTATTACTGCAAAAACCCTTAAGAGATTGTAAATGTAAAAATGTAAGATTTGATTTTGCACAGAATTAATATGAAGAGTCTGTAAACTTATTAATATTTTTATTTTTTACTACAGTTTCTTGCTTACTTAGGGCTTTAATAGAGTATAATCTGGTTAGAAAATTATCAAAATAGGTACTTGTCCTGTTTATTGAAGGGTAGGGTAAAAATAAGAACAAACATTACACAATTCATAATATCAACTCGTCCTGCATCCAAAACTTCAGGTCAAGGCTATAGAACAAGTGGAATACTCGTGCCCTGAGTTACTTGCTCTCAAACTGCTTTAATGGTTTGCACTTTTGAATGCTAGTGATAAAAGACTTCTTATTCTCTTCTGTAGAGTTGGCCCAAGCTGTTGTAGATGCTGGAGCCGTTCCCTTGCTAGTCTTGTGTATCCAGGAACCAGAACTCTCTCTGAAGAGAATCGCAGCATCAGCCCTCAGTGATATCTGCAAACACTCACCAGAGCTGGCACAGACTGTCGTAGATGCCGGAGCCATAGCTCATTTAGCACAGATGATTCTCAACCCTGATGCTAAATTGAAGGTGAGCTTAGTTTTGAGTTTGTTGTTACTTGTTTGTTATTTTTCTAGAAAATTGATGTTGTCAGCAGAATTAACACCTTCTTTATAAGTCAGAAACATAAACTGTTTTACAGTGCATTTACTTCTACATAGGTAATGCAATATGAGGTATGGTTGCTAACTAAATTAAGTAATGTTTTTGGATGAATACCATATATCATTCCTACCTATATTCTCTGCATTGACTGAGATAACAATATTTTTATATTTTTATTCCACAGAGACAAGTGTTCTCCGCTCTCAGTCAGATCTCTAAACACTCTGTAGACCTTGCTGAGATGGTGGTGGAGGCTGAGATCTTCCCTGCTGTCCTAACCTGCCTTAAAGACCCTGATGAGTATGTGAAGAAGAACGTTGCTACGCTGATCCGAGAAATTGCAAAACACACACCAGAAGTAAGTCTATTAACTCTAACTGTAATAGAGACAATATTTTTTTCATTATTGCTATGATTACCTCCCTTGTAAGAATATTATTAATATATATTTATAAAAGTGTCTCCCTTTATTGAAATTGTCTATAAGTTGTTTTCCTTTTTATGTCCTTTCTGTATTATCTCCCTATAGTCAGTCAACAGTTAATTGTTGCATATCGCAGTGAATTTCAATGTCTTTCCTTTTTTGTTGTTAGCTTTTTTCTTACTTTCCTATAAATTGGATTACCAAGCTTAGTCTATTCATTGTTTACCTGTTGAGTGTTTATCTGTTGATTGTTAACCTGTTGACTGTTTACCTGTTGACTGTTTACCTGTCGATTGTTAACCTGTTGATTGTTAACCTGTTGATTGTTAACCTGGCGATTGTTAACCTGTCGATTGTTAACCTGTCGCTTGTTAACCTGTTGCTTGTTAACCTGTTGCTTGTTAACCTGTTGATTGTTTACCTGTTGATTGTTTACCTGTTGCTTGTTAACCTGTTGCGTGTTGACATGTTGATTGTTAACCTGTTGCTTGTTAACCTGTTGATTGTTTACCTGTCGAGGGTTAACCTGTTGATTGTTTACCTGTTGATAACACTTTTATCTCCCTTTGTTCTTTCAGTTATCACAGTTGATTGTAAATGCTGGTGGAGTGGCTGCTGTTGTGGATTATGTCGGAGAGTCAAAGGGAAATGTTCGTCTTCCTGGAATTATGATGCTTGGTTACGTTGCTGCTCATAGTGAGAATCTGGCTATGGCTGTTATTGTTTCAAAGGTAAAGACAGTTTGTGCATCACTTATTGTTTTAATTAAACGTATATACAGTAGCTATGTCATATGCCCACTAGCTCAGAAGCAATACAGTTTTAAATGCTATAGAACAAAAAAGCAGATAGAAACCTTTCACATTAACCCTTCAAACTATTTTCTCACATGGTGTCTATAAAGGCAGTTGGAACTTTTCTAGTTACAGAGCATACCACAGTTGAAATAATGACAACTCTTTATGATTACGTTATAAATATTACATACTCAGCTAGTGTACAGAATGAACTAATGTCTATAAACAAATTTCATTGATACACTGCTTCAATAAACATACATGTAATAAATTATAACTAGAAGCTTATACATGTTAATTGTCCATGGCTGACTTACCAACAAAGTATGTGCATATTTCATCTATTCCTTTAAACTAACTCACCACTTTGAACAAATATTGATAATTTAGGTTATTTGGGTGAAAATCATATATATCTTTAGCAACCTTAAAATAGTGTTGTCTTTTACCACGGCAACATGAATGAAAAATTTAGTACTGTACTATTTTATGAGTAAGTATTGTGGAAAGATGTTGTATTGAAAGTTTGAACAATATCTGTTACTATTTGTGCCATTCCCTATAGGAGAAGCTTTGGTGGTTACAGAAAACTGGTCTTAAAGGGTTAGCTCTCATTCAACCTATTTTTATTTTTGCTATATAGGGAGTTGTACAGTTGGCGATTGCGTTATCTGAAGAACCCGAAGATCACATCCAGGCAGCAGCAGCTTGGGCATTAGGACAAATTGGACGTCACACCCCAGAACACGCAAAGGCAGTCGCAGTGGCCAATGTCCTACCAAAACTACTTATGTGTTACCTACGTGCTGATGCCTCCGAAGATTTACAGACTAAGGTAAGAAAGGAAGCCAAAAATTAAAGTTGATCTTAGCTTAGTACTGGTTGGTTCCAGGAAAGGATTCAAACATGATTTTACAACGGAACTTAAATCAATTGAGGGCCTTATGGAAGACTGCCTTAAAAGTCAAATAAGACCCCTTGTTGAATATCATCAAAACCAAATCCAATATTTTAAAGTTGCCCTTTAGTTCCCAATGAATAAATTTCATAAAAATAATATTTGAAGGAATTAGTGTACATATATTATGATAAATTCTTCTAATGAAGGAATCTGTTTTGAGTATTGAAGAAGAAGAAAACACAACTTTCGTTTACCTACTTTTAAATTGCTGGCAAGTTCTAACCTGTTAAATATTATTTTTGACGATTTCAGTATATGATTATTAGGATATAGGACCGAGTTGAACTGTCTATATCTTCCCCAAAGGCATAATTTCATAAGTACTGTCACAGACAGGTCCGTGGTACTGTGTGGCTATGAAGTACAGATTTTTTTATTCGGAGCGAAAGTCTATCTTTAATAATAATAGTTTGTGAAAGTAAATGTGCAGATTGCCTTCAAGGTCATATGGTGAACATTTACAGTGACATGTTACAATTTTCAACCATTCATAAAGCATTGAAAGTGTATATAAAATATTTACTAAAAAAAGAACGAGATAGCTACCTATACACATCCTTCTTCTCGCTTTATAGAATAAGACATAATTACCAAATCATATGAATATAGCGGTACCTAAACCAGTCTGCAGAATGAGTTGTTATTTTTACAGAGGACTCTGGACTTAATATACGGTACCGTTATTGCAGGATTAAAGAACGAGGCTTACTTTTCCCAGTCCAGTGTTAAGACCACCTTTTTCAGTCTAAAACAGCTGTATATTGGTCTCCCTATTAAGTAAAAGATATATATTAAAAAGAAGTATTAGAAAATATTTTGATATACATGTATGTTTTATGTTGTTCACAGAGTAAGAAAGCCCTGAAAAACATCCTACAGAAATGCGTACATCTACCAGCCCTGGAACCACTCTTGCACGACGCTCCTCCAAACATTCTCAAACACGTTGTTGGACAGTTCAGCAAAGTATTACCCCACGATTCCAAAGCACGCAGACTCTTTGTTACTAGCGCAGGATTGAAAAAGATACAAGAAATAAAAGCAGAGCCTGGATCAGCGTTAGCAGAATATATCAACACTATCAACAACTGTTATCCAGAAGAAATTGTTAAGTAAGTATCAGCAACAATGTTTATATTTCTTCCTTATTAACATAAACCTCTATATGCTAATGTATGTACAGTGAAACGTCTCTAAGCCAAAGGCCCTGGAGATAAGAATAGTAAAATACATCTAATAATGAGGGGCGTCGTTCGTTGAGCAAGAAACCTCACCGCCATTGCTTAGTACTGGTTGGTTCCAGGAACAGACTTGAGCCGGATTTCACATTTTAACTAAATCATATTACAAATGTTTTATGAACCAACAAAGAGGCCCTTATGTGAGATTAGTATTTACTTGGTATGTAAAAGAAAATCTTTCATAAAATAATCACTAAAAAAAGTATAAAATTGAACTTAAAATATTTACTGAAAGTCTTTCTATTTTCAGATACTATTCCCCTGGCTACTCCGATGCTTTGTTAGAGAGAGTGGAACAGTACAATCCAAAGTAGACAGAGAGACATTTTCAAAAGTTCACCCGTTTTCATTGATTCATTGTATCATATTTGCATTTACATAACAAAACAGAAAAGAAACAAAATGAAGTTCAATTTTACCAAGACTTCATTGAAGAATTTTATTGAACACTAAAAATGAGAGAAAACTCTTTTGGAACATGTGAAGCTTTGGATTTTATATGCTTGTGACAACTTGTGTTTTACTTAGATCGATAACTGATTCCAAATTAGCAGGAAAAAACAACAACCCAACTATATGTTGTTTTTGCTAAAAATGTTGTATTTTGATTAAATTTTATTTTTATTAAGTCTTTGTTTTGTTACTAAAGCTAGAATTGGTGATAGTTTATAACATAGGAAAGTGTAAAATATTCTTAAATTGGCTGTCAAGAAACTATAATACTGTAAATTGGGTGTTTTTTACATTTGGAAATTTGGAAAATCAACCAACTTAGTCCCTAAAGCCGTCTAAGAATTCATAAAAATGGGTTAAATTTTTTCCAATATATACAAAACGAATTTACAAAAATCTTCTGCTTGTGAAAATTAGAAAAAACACAATCTTCAAAACCAAACCCCAATTTACATTAACTGTAGGAGAGTTGGTTTATTTTGTTAGCCCCTTTTTTGAGCCCTGAGGGTCTGTCTGTGAATACAGTGTAGAAGAGGTTGTAAACTGCTACTGCATATGTTGGAAAGCCTCTAAGAAAATTTGCCAGAAAGATACAGGGAGTCAATCTTTTTCTTCTTGAGATCATTTTCTGAATATTTATGAATCTTCAAGAAGAATCGTGTGTGTTGACCCCGGACTATTGACAAACGTTAGCGAGGGTATGTTAAATGTGTCACTACAACGTTAACGCTAACCATGGACGCAGGCATGTCAGTGTTTCAGGTGCCTGTATTGAGTGTAGTAGATACTTCAATAATGGTTAGTTACTTATTGTTTACAAGTGTATGTTTTATCTGTAATATTTCTGACATTTATGAAAGGTGAATGCTCAAACGACCATAGGAGTGTTTTTCATATTGTACTTTGTAAAACATTGATAAAAACACCTCAATAAAGAGACCATTTAAGGAAGGAGACCTCAGTTTTAAGACCATTTAAAAAGTAAATATATATTTGAGTGGACCTATATTCCCTATTTATGTATTGTGTACCTGTATATTTAGGCCACCTCAATAAAACAAATCTCTTTTTTGATGAACGCAACGTTTTGAACGAGTTAGTATCAGTATGTTTAAAAGAAAGAGAAAATCATACTTTTTGTGACAATGTACTAACAAGTGAAGTTTCGTCCAGTGTTAACTGTGTAATAGGACTTTTTTATTTAATTATAATCTTGTTTGAGTATTTGAAATCACTTGTTAATGTATTTTAAATAATTATGAATAAAAAGGAGAAAAGATCTTAAAAACAGTAATTGTTGTGTTGTTGATATGCCTGCAAACAGTAAAGAGAAGGAAACTAACCAGATGATTGAAAAAGACAGTGAAGATGATGATGACTGGTGGTGGTGGTGGTGGTGATTATGATTGATGATGGTAGTGGTAGTAGTAGCAGTGGTGTTGTTGGTGGTGGTGATGGGTGGGTGGTAGTAGGTAGTGGTAGTAGTAGCGGTGTAATGGTGGTGGTGGTAGTAGTAGCGGTGGTGGTGGTAGTAGTAGTGGTGGTGGTGGTAGTAGTAGTGGTGGTGGTAAACACAAAACTGTCATTCGGTAATTTGCTTTTGTTTTTGCTGTTCTTCTTGAGAGTGTTATACTTGCATGCTAGTGGCTGAAATAATAGGGAAAAAACCATGAACTTCCTCAATCACTGAATTTAAACCAAATATACCATACATAGACAGGAAACTTTGAAGTGTTTCTAGCCATTATAGCTGCAACAACCGGAAATCACTACTTCTTAAAGCGTTTGTTTTCAAAACAAAATTAGGAGAAACAGTTGTATCCTACTTGAGTGTTAACATCAGAGTAGACTGATATTGTGTAATATAAGCTTGGCATGTGTGCTGTTAGACGGAGATGTTATAACTGCGTTTGACATTGACCGCATTTGTTTCTAGTAAGACTGACGCGTTCTCAAAGTCATCATTAGAAATTACACAAACTTGTACATTGATATCACGGCTTTGAGAAAGATTGGAGCAGTTTCAAATAGTTGAAATACTGGAATACCATAGTTTCGTTGCAGCTGTGTAAACGTTTCCAGAATATAGAAATCATGGGTGGGCATTGTGTGTTGGTGTTGTGTTTAGTGCTTGGATTTGCGAACTACCACGCTGTAAATGGCGTGACATTGGAGAAAGTGTTGGCTCTCGTCAAAGAGCTTCAGCAACAACGCAAAGACCAGGCAAGTGCGACAACTCCAGCTCCTCCGATTAGTCAAACCAGTGACGCCGAGTTTCTACAGAAGCTGGACATCATTGAAGGTCGAGTTAAGGCGATAAAGATCTACCTGATGGGAGAGAAAAATGCTGACAGACGACTTAGAGAGAAGTCCAACAAAGTGATCACAGAAATGAAGTCAAAGATAACAGAAACTGATGACGTCATTGGTGAACTCAGAGAAGACGTCAAGAACACGCTAATTGCGTTTGATGATAAAATCGTTGACGTCAACAAGACAGCGCACGTTAAAGTGAACGCGTATGGCGCTGTACTGTACGGCGGCGTTGGTAGCGCGTGTTCGGCCAAGAATGGTGAGTGTGCAACGGCTAACAGTGAATGCAGAGGCGGGAAATGTCAATGTATACCTGGCTTTAGTTTTGACCGTCGTGATCGGGAGTGTAAATCAGCATGCGACAGTTACGGTGCTACCTACCAGACTGTTGATCGTCGAATCATCCGTGGGTACAATGAACTTACACTAGAGGAATCCGAACTTCAAGACTGCATCGACCGCTGTAACACTGAAACATCGTTCGTCTGCCGCTCCTTTGACTTTTTCCCGCGCTGGCACACCTGCTATCTCTCCACCAGCGTGAAAACGGATGTGGCTGAAGAATTATGGGAGTATAACAAAGAGGGTTACCATTTCCAAAGAGACTGTAAATTCTAAAAAAAAATATTGCTAGAAACCATCGACAATCGGTTACCATGGAAACGATACTGTTGGCACAATGCACAATCCATCACTCACGTTTTGAATACTTTTGAGTGATATGGCGTTTGGTTTCCATCGCAACTTTCTATTTTGTTTTGATGTATGTGTTTAGGTTTTATAATGATATCACCTGGATTGTTGCTGCTAAATTGGATAATAAATTTATTTGTTTCCCCGAGAACATATGTTTATATAAAATGCGTGTTTATTATTTACCATTATCTAAAATTACAATTAACGCAGCTTCAATATATGTTACTTCTAATAAAGCGTATCATTTATCAATCAGAGACCAGGGTACCGTTTTACTAAAGGACTTACACAAAATGTGAAGTTACGCAATAATTTCCTAACCTAATAAATTTGTAAATCACTGATCATGTCAAAAATGTAAAAGACAGTTCAATA
>ENA-OREC01001152-OREC01001152.1-marine-metagenome-genome-assembly--contig:-NODE-1152-length-12776-cov-13.195842_pt1 | contig 12776 bp, 6 predicted proteins | sample MGYA00248626_ERZ508543 | MGnify/ENA primary metagenome ERZ508543 (study PRJEB26211, sample SAMN05518279) | marine metagenome | isolation source: Puget Sound, Washington, USA | host: Bankia setacea... | reverse complement strand
GTTTCTTCATGCCGAGTGTGAGGATTGCCGGGGCAAGAAATGGCTAACGTTAATCAAGGTTTATATAGGCAATCAAAAGAGGATGAACATGAAACAATGAACACAAGATAGTCTATCAAACACTCTTATAAATGTTGTAGTAAAATAATCACAAAGAAACATGCAATAAAAGCAGAACAGTGACAAAGGCAGTCGATCTGCTTTAGAAACAAGGTAAAAAATCTGTTCATATCAGCATACTGAACTTTTAACTCAGCCCAGTGCTAAAATAAAGGTAAAGAGATGTGTTTACAAATTATTAACAAGAAAAAAGATTACAATTGAAGTAATAATATAAACTATCATATGTAATAAGCTGTTAATGCATGTGCCAAACTAAATCAAAGTACAGTTCTATAGTAATTCCTTGATACATTGTTGTCCTTTATGTGTAACACTGGATGACAGTCTATGTATAAAACATGATGATCATTATTTCATGTTTTGCATTCTGCTCTAAACAATTCAGAAAGTCTGTAGGCCTGTGGACTTTGTACAAGTACCGCAGGGACGTAGTGATCAAACTATTACATCGTCAAAAACGATTGTTAAGCTTTTCAGAACGATCATTTTCTTGATTTCTTAACCAACGTTTAACTGAGAACCACAAAAACATTCTGGTTCGAAGAATGCAGAGTTCTTGACATGGCGATTATGTGAATGGTGACGTCGCGAAAACAGGTGAAAAATCGTCAATGCATTGCATTTTTAGTCGTAAAAACAAATTTTAAATCAATTTTGAAACTGATTAAAAGTATTTAGATGAAGGCTTGAAGACTTCAATCATGTGACCCGTGGAAAACAATATAACAACAGGTATAACTGCATATGGAACGATTACTTAAAGGATACAAGCCTTATACTACTACCAAAAAATTGCATTTATATACACATGTGCATGAATTTTAACGTTCTAAATTTCGGTATCCTTAATTTTCATTCGGAGACCTTGATTTGAATGGTTGGGATTCTGAAGGACTCCTTGATATGAAAAGTTAGTGTCAAACGCTGTATAATGGAAAAAATATTTGGGAGCCACACGGTGACCACGTTACAATGGAGTCCGTATTATATAGGACCGCGTTATAATGGAATCAAATTATATTTCAAATTAGAAATAAATGACAAGAGAAACATTTCAGTGAGATTTACACATTTTATCAAAACTATTTCTGCTCACTAGTCTACTAAATTCACTAAACTTCCATGGTTAGCATTTTGTTACAATTGTTTACCCTAATGCATCAATTTAAACTAATGTTAATTGTTTCTATGCAACACTCTCATAGTGTATGTATTACATGGGTTGGGTTTTAAACATAATCATAGTTCTAGGTTAAAACAAGAGCTGCCATGATAAACAACACACTTAAATATGTGAAAACTTCAGCATTTTCACACACACACATGCACACAACTTACCACTTCTACAGAGGTATCCGCATGCTCTGCAGTCACATGTTCCTGTAGTAATGTTTCAGTAAATCCCATTTTCGAACAATATGGGCAAGAATAAGCCTGTGGTTGTTCAGCAGTTATTGCTTCACCCCCGTAAAATATATCTGAAATAAAGCACGTTTGTCAGGTTTTATAATTAGTCGATGACTTGAGGGTTAAAAATTAAACCACTTCGAAAACTTAGTCAGCCAAATTTAATTGACGATTTGTCAGGATTGAAATTTGTCTTTGATTGCAATGGAAAGTGGGATGTTCATTGTTCATTTTCAAGTAGGAAATTGTTCAATCACCAGTATGGCTAGCTAATATGAGTTTAACTGGCTAAACTCTTTTGACAAGAGAACTTCACAAAAGATGTTTTAGTAACTGACTTAATGAAGAAAAACTACACAATTGAAATAATTCACCATATTGCTTTCATCTCTTTAAGTATAAAAGCTGGTATGAAACTTATCAACCACATCATATTCTGTTCTATATTCTAATAACTAAGACAGAATAAATATGTAATCATTATAGTATACTCACCGAAATCTGATCGTGTTATTATACATTGTACAGGATGGTCTGTTGTATGTCGTGTAGAAGTTGCTCCTGATTCATAGCATGTAGCACAAAGATCATAGTCATAGCACATCAGACATTTGTATCGCTTTCCTCGAAAATTGCTTTTCAAACAGGAGTCGCAGCTTACACCTGAAATGAATAATAACAGTGCTTTCATTGTTCAGATATCTGTGGGACAGAATCATGATTACTGAACATATTCAGGAGGCATTGCAAAAAAAAACGTTCAGCACTGTGACAGTAAGATGAATCTCCCTTTTGTGTTGTGTATGACGCAATGTGATAACATAGGTAATTGTGCTACACATACAACATACTTTGTAACAGACAGGAGTTTCTGTCAGTCTTCGATTCTTTGTTGATGACATTTAGCATGTGGCATGACTGATTTCAAAGAATTGGCTGTCAAAGAAAAACAAAGTAGGAGTCCCTAGGACGAAATGGTACTTCACTTTCTAACTCGCTACCTTCTAATGTAACATGTGTATCAACTATTGCCACTTGTACTAATAACTGTTAACATTGCTAATTACATGTTGTGATAATATTTCTTCTTTAAGCTAAGGATCCAGGAAGAAAAGGCAAAGTGAAAGTAACTCGCGATAAAACATTTTTTTCACACATTCTATATTTGCTTACGACTTTAAAACAATCGTTTCCTGTAGGAAAACCCCCCAGTGAATTCAGTGAATATAGAGTTTAGCCTGGAATTGAATAATTGCGTAGTCAAACGAAAGTCAGATGGTCACTACTGCGATCACAGTAACTACAAACTGCCATTTTGAACACCTTGAGGTAACGACTCACCATCATGACGGGACATTCTAGTCAACCGTAGCTAATCTCAATACTTCAGACTTTGAACGTTGAGTAATTGAATATCCGTAGAAGCATTTGGCTCGAACAATCGACAATATATGCCGTGGCTAGTCAGTAATTTCGAATTATTTTCTTGTTATGTCAGATTTTTCTGTTCTAATGGAGGAAATGTGACGTCACGCAAACTAACGTTTTGAGAGCGAGATGTATTTTGTATGGCGCAAATTTAGATATTACATTTATTATTTATCCCAAATCCTATTTTAGATATACTATTCATTTGATTATTAGAATGAAAGGATAAAAATCAAGAAATTATTTGAAATAATAAAAAATAATCCCAGACGATTGATTATCACAAGCGTTCCGGTGACTCAGAAAATCAATCGGTCAAGGTCGCACACATCAACTAAAATAAATTAAACATGTCTCTTGCAGGAAGGGTGCTGGTTTACGGTGGGAAAGGAGCACTTGGCTCTGTCATCGTGTCTTCATTTAAAGCTAAAAACTATGTAAGTACTTTATTTTAATGTTTGTATAAGATGTCAACTTTCACAAATCCCGCATTTTGTACAGAATTACAGATGCACATGGCAAGATTTGTACTTTTGCAAAGTTTAGGCTGAAACATTTCAGACATGTTAACTACTGTAGTGGTAAAAGCAATCATGGGTAGTAGGTTGGTTGCCTGTCTTGCATAATATTGGTTGAGTGTTACTTTAGTGGATGGTTGGTTTGAACTCCACATTTACAAAGCAAGCATTTTCCCAAATTGATGTGTTTGGTCAGGACGGCCCAAATCCAGGACGCACCAGCCGTTTAACCCAGGAGGGTATTTGTAGTTCAATGCATATTTCTATGGATATATTTGTTGTAGCAGATTAAAAAGGCACTGGAAACAATAAAAAATAATAACTAAGAAGTTCAAAATTATTTTTTATTTTAGACAGTGAAATTGACTTTTGCAATGTAATTTAAATTGTTCTCAGCTCTCATACTACATTTGATCCAAACACTACATTGTGCAAATAGTTAAAATTATTATTTCTTTATTGTTGACACCAGGACATTGTTTGGTGTTCATGCTGTTATGGGTAATTCATTCACATACATATATGGGATGGGATATTTAGTTAAATGTTGCATCATTTAAGGCGCCCTCCTTTTATATAGACATAAAAAACATCGCTTCTGCTATACTTCGGTTGACATTTGTTTTCATGTTAAAAAGTTTAACATAATGCCTTATATGACTTTCCTTAGTAATTTATAACATATTTTGATGAGCTCTTGTAAAGATTATGACTTATGTAAGTTTATTATTGTACCATATTCACTAATATAAGCAAGATCTTGCAACGAAAAAGGCTAAAAACATCCAGTACCTGTCATGATCTTTTCATGGCCTTTTAACTTTAAAGACGATCCCTACAGTTTCACCATTTTTTTTTTCAAGCAATGAGAATTTTATGAAATGTTGTGTTTTGTTAGTTTATATCCTATTATGCAAAATAAATGGAAAAAAGTTTTGGTAGGCACGTTATTCAACAAGCGAGCGGTATATCTAATTAAATATCTCTACAAATTATTAACTCCCACAGTTTTATTTAACAACTTTGTTTATTTTGACAATATCACACAATACAACACTTCAACAATGGATTCATTTATAAAAAGATTACAGACTTTTCGTAGTACAGTAGGAAAGCTGGAATGTCTTAGACATCTACATTGAGCAAACAGTACGGGTATTCCGTTGTTTTAGTAGTAATCATTAATGTTATGCAACGTACGAGTGGTACATCTAGTTAAATATCTCTAGTAAACACTTGACTGAAACAGGTAGACATCACAATGTCCTCGCTGTACTTATAAAACTTGAGTTAACTTTCTTTTTACGTCAATTTTCGCCCGTGGCTTGAAGAAACATGTCTATGAAACGTTTCAAAACTACGAGTCCAATACAAACAGTTGATCATTATTATTTATCACTACTCTATTTGTTAATCTCTTTGGATTCAACATTGACTAGTGAGAAAACACAGCAATTATAGCACACAAATGCCTACGATGTGATCAACAGGGAGTATACACTATCAGCTTTATGGGTGTTCCGGTATCGCGGTGTTTTATGATTCTTAACACAAATACTGATATATATATATACACTCTATAATACACTTTGCGGCAGTAACCCTTGTTGGAGTAACATTGTTGAGCACCGTTTTATCTGAAAAGCGCTACACTCCTTAACCAGTGCTCGCGTAATAAGTACTTTTAGTGTGAGAATCAAAACTGCAGCGATTGTCTTTAAGAACCAAAACTAATTATCCATATAATGTAACTCAAAATTGCATTTAAGCAGAAATAGATAGCCCATCATGTGCAGTTCTTTCAAATAAGTTTCAGATCACACATTTTGGCTTTTGAAATGCACATTTAGGAGCAGGTATGAAACAATTCGTAGACAGATCCACCATATTGAGTTTTATTATTGTTTTAAGGTCAGCATTATAACTAACAAAACAAGTAGCAGTCTATAATTACTACATCAGAAATAAAGGCGATCTTTTAAAACTTAACATGTATTATGCTTAACCAAGGTTCATATTTTCATAATAAGAAGGGCAGCATTAACTGATTTTGTCAGCAGTTATCCAACACTGTTTTCCCCTTCATTTAATTTTATACTCCAGGGTGCATAACAATTTTTATTTCAACCTCTATAATTGTCAATTTTAAAATTGAAAAAAAGAGGAAAACAATCCTACCTAAAAATGGAAAAATGTTCAGCATAATTAGATGTAAATTTAGCTTCATTACAACCCCACACACGCTTGGAAGGCTGAGCTGTTTTACCTAAACTAACAAATTACAATGATAAGAAATTTTATTACAAATGATTTTTTTATCATAAAATGTTCAAACAATTTACTAAATAAGACAACAATATTTTAATAATGAAGATAAAATGACCTAACACTAAAGCTATGACCTAAAGTTTGACCTTTAGTCACTTTGATAAGACACAGATAACTTTTAGTGCGTGTATTGAAATGAAAGTTCTTCAAGATGTTTGTTGGTAGTCATTTTCACAGGAGTAAAACTTCATGGATCTCTGAGAAACATTTAACTGAAAACATAATCTTAGTACCTCAGTGTTCTGCCTAGAATTCAAAAATGAGTGGACATTTGTCCCATCACCTCTGAAAATGAGGGAACATTTCCAAAACCTTAGGGACATCAAAGTTTATGTGGCGATAGTATAATAAAAACATAAAAATTCATAACACACTTTCACCGTTTATGTATGGGTACCTCTAATGCCACCAATTTATCGATATGAATAGTAAATGAACACCTCATTACTTGTAACAGATAAAATTGTCAATTTTAAACTGCTACTTTAAACTGTTAATACTCAGTGTAAACAGTTGTACTGTCATGGTAATGGAATAGTTTTCTGAATCTTATTCCCCTTCAACAGCTCAAGGGCCCAAAATAATTCAAAAGTGTTCTTGCTTTCTCTTTCTGTTATATGCTGTATTCCACTGGTCACACAATTGAAATTTTGAATCAAACATCATTTGGGTAAACTCAATGTTGCATCTAAATGCTATTAATCAGTTTCAAATTCGATTTAAAAATCGTTTTACGACAAAAACATCACGCAGAGACGGTTTGTCACCTGTTTTCGCAACGTCGCCACTCGCATAATCGCCATGTCCAGAACGTTTCATTCATCAAACCAGAATGTTTTTTGTGGTACTGAGTTGATTGTTTATTATTAAATACAAACAAATGTTCGTTTTGAAAGCTTAACAATGATTGTTTATTATTAAATACAAACAAATGTTCGTTTTGAAAGCTAAACATTAGTTTTTGACGATGTAATAGTGTTTACACCACAACACCTCGTAGGTACTTAATTGTAGAAAGTTGAGCCTACATGAAACGTTCTGAATTGTTAACACAATAAAACACAGGATTCAAAACTTTAAATAATGATCATTATGTTTATACATACTATCAGAGACTATCTGCTTTTCATTTTCTTCTCCTTTATAATTGACTATATCAAATTTTGGTGAGCTTTAGCCATTTCTTTCCAAGGCAATTTTCACACGCGTTGTGAAGAAGCTTTTGTATGAACTAAACTCCAGTAATATAATACGTTCTGAAACCTTCCCTTTACTATTGTAGATTAGCGAAGTATCCATTGTATTTGTAACCTAAAAAACTTTTAAGTTTGAGAAACGATTGCAGCAATAATCTCAATATTTCAGACCACATGCATTTTTAGTTGTGAAAATATGGCGATCACCGTTTAAGAAAATGGAAAGGATCAATAATGTTTTATTCGTGATGACATAAGTAAATGTGAGTGAGATATGTGATTAAGAATATTTAATGGTCATTTTAGATTAATACATTGTTTTAAGGGCATTTAAAAGCAAACCGAAAATACTACGAATCAAAGACAAACAGTCTGACACCTTTCTATCGTTATTCTGCTTATCAGGGGAGATCATACTGCATACTTATTTAGGATTTGTCCCCATGCAAATTTGTACGCGACAAATGTTGCACCTAGACAATTTTGTATGCGACAATTGGATTTTTTAGCGAGAATGTCGCAAAATCGCGGCCTCTGCAGAACACTCATTTGTTAATGAAGTTTGCTTACATGAATTATACTCAATGATCATTATCTTTATGGCTATTATTATTCATGATGATCATCGTCGTCATCCTCATCTCTACCACCACCACCATCACAATCATCGTCAACAGCAACAGCAACAACATCATTGTCATCAACAAGCTTGTCATCCTCCTATCTGGGTTTAGAGTTGATTGATACAGTCTATAAAACTCTTCTTTGGTTTGCTTTCAGTGGGTAGGCTCAATAGATCTGGCACCAAATGAACAAGCTGATGGAAATGTAGTTGTAAAGCCTGGAGACAACTGGACTGACCAGGAAGATGAAATAACCAAGAGTGTGGAGAGTCTACTGGGAGATAACAAACTAGATGCTGTGTTGTGTGTGGCGGGAGGATGGGCAGGTGGCAATGCAGCAGCTAAAGGTAAATAGCATATAGTTTGCAATATTCACAAGGTTATGGTTGTTTGTTTGTTTTTGTAAAATAATGTTTGATACTAGTTTATATATTTTATCATCTAAGTCAGATCATTTTGTACAAAACATAGATATTTGTCTTTTTGTATTTGTGTTTTTTTAGTTCTCTAGAGAAATTACAAGATATCTTTCTGTTAAAATGTACTGCTTTGCTATTAGTTTTGTAATATTTTGTGCAATAAATGTTGGAATAACATATTAAATAGGTAGATTTAGGAAAAAACACAAAACATGTGATTGGTCAAGGGATTTTTTAAGCCTGTCTGTTTTGAATGACGTGGTAATTTTAGAACTTAAATCATCAAATTTGCAAATACCCAATACAATGTACTTGTAAACTTGAACTTAATTTCAAAAAAAAAGTTTAATTGAATATATTTTCATAATAAACTGAGTGATCACTATTCTGTCTATGTAGCATTTATCAAGAATGCTGACGCTATGTGGAAGCAGAGTGTGTGGACCTCAGCTATAGCAGCAGCATTAGCAGCCAAACATCTGAAGGATGGAGGTATTGTTACACTACCTGGAGCTCAACCTGCCTTAGAGGGAACAGCAGGTAAGGGTTTTTCTTCCTGTATATCTGAAGCCATAAACAGGTGGCTTCCTCTAACAACATTTCTTAAATATCATGTAGTTTTCTTGTTTTTTTAACTACATGCAGTTTATGTTTCATCTTTTCAAGCTTTTGACATTACATTGAGATTTCCCTCAAATTACCCAAAACACTTTTGAATACAGCCCTGTCAGATATATCATCAACTCCATCTTAATGTTAGAATGTAATTGGGAGCTGTGTTTTTTAATAAAAATGGTGCCTTTTTGCTACATTATTTTAATCCAAGGAAGTTATCAAAGGAGCAAATAGCCAGAACTATCCTGTGTTGTCACTACCAAAGAAGCAGGCTACACGAGTAATGAAAGCACTAGTTAATTGGACAGTCTAATGGCTTTTGGGAAAACATATATCAGAAACCAACTTTGCTACGTAGATGTACATAGTTGGATTAAACATGTTCTACTTATATAAAGTTAAATGTCATTAGTTATAACTTGAAAGCAATATTTCAATATTTGTACAGAACTTGTTTGGTAATTAAGATAAAGTTTGGACTACAAAAAGCCTTGACCATAAAAATTTGGAAATAATTTTGATGTCAAAAAAAGAAGACTAACTCCTTTGAATTCCAACTATTTTGACACTATTTGTTCTTCATCAAGGAAAACTAGCAGGATTACCTTTGCTGATGTTCTAAAAATAAATGAAACTTAAATACCACTAGACACAGAACTGTAAGAAAAAGTGTTGGTTGATTACTATTGCAGGTATGATAGGGTATGGTATGGCAAAGGCAGCAGTCCATCAGTTGGTAAAGAGTCTTGCTGCAGACAAGAGTGGACTTCCTACAGGAGCAGCAGCTTTAGCTATCCTCCCGTATGTATAGATTTCTTATTGGTCTGGCTTTTGTCAATGTGTATTGTTGTCACCACATTCCAGCTTTCATTAAACTTAAAAGGTTTATTCCTTTAACTTGCTGGAAAACTGGTTTCTGTGTTATACTCACTATGATAAACTGGTTTCTGTGTTTGGACTCTCCATACTAAACTGGTTCCTTTTTATACTCAGTATGATAAACTGGTTTCTGTGCTATCCATGTTATGATAAACTGGTTTCTGTGTTTGGCCTCTCCATACTAAACTGGTTCCTGTGTTTACTCAGTTTGATAGACTGGTTTCTGTCTTTTGACTCACCATAATAAACTGGTTTCTGTGTTAAACTCACTTTAATACATTTATTTCTACATTACAGGGTGACTTTAGACACTCCAATGAACCGTAAGTGGATGCCAGATGCAGACCACACCACCTGGACTTCTCTAGAATACATTGCAGAGTATGTACTTTGTTGTACGGTATTTTTTAAACAATCTCGCTGTAAATCGAGTAAACATGTAATACAGGGTGATGGTTGCTACTATACATGTACAGTATACACAATCTCTTTTAAACCCTAAAAATTATAGGATTTATTGTATGTCGATTGTATTAGCAGAACTATACTGATACCTTTGTTCACATTGTTTCAGTATGTTTTCCCAGTGGGTGAAGAATGAGAATCGACCTGCAAGTGGTAGCCTGGTTCAACTGATCACAAAGGACAGCAAGACTGAGCTTGTGATGGCCTAAACTCTAGCATCCTTGGACGTCCAAAACTTAACTACGCACTCTTAGACATCTCAAATACTTAACTTCTCAGCCCTGGACATCCGAAACTCTCAACTTCACATTTTTGGATGTCTGAAACTCTCAACTACGCAGCTGTATAGCTACCATACTCAATTTTGACAGTATTTACTACTGAGAGATTCAAGCAACTTGGTATTTTCTGCTTCTATATCAAAAGTAGTAATTACCAATGTTGATTTCACTCATGTATGAGCCTTGATTTTAGATATTCAACATTTACGGAATGATAGTTCAAGTGATAGTTGGATACACTGTTAACAAATTATTGGACTGTTTTTGTAAAGTTTGATTATTGTTTTTGAAAGATAAGGAGTTGTTACAGAATGTGATTAGATAATTACTTTAGTCTCATGCGCCGGCATCATCACATACTACATTCCATCCTATAGATATCCATTTATAACTGGTGTGCATGTTTACCATTCTATAATGCAAGAACAACTGCCTTACCTAACATCATTTAGAAAACTTGTCTGAAACTACATAAAAAAAAAATCTATGTGAAAATAGGATATTATCAACGATTGCTGTATATATAGTAAAGATCTATCAAATATATTTAAAGCATTTATCCTTAAAAAACGAAAAACAACAACAACAGGACTGAAATAATTGTATTCTCTAAAATTCAGGTAGAAATAGAGGGATGAATACAAAAGAGTTTATGTTTCTTTATCTAATAACACTTAGGACCCTGTCACATTTATCCCTGGATTCAAAGCATTCAAACACCTACTTTAGAAGAGAGGATTTTATCCAAGCCTGGTTTGAAATTTTCTTAAATAGTACATTCCATTTGATGTATAGCTGATATAAGTCATTTTTATATACATTGGACTCCACATTGTGTTGTATATCGGTGGGAAGGTGAATTCATGCAAATCTGCTTCTTTAATCAATAGCATTAAGAAGAATCCTTTTAATTTCGGCCCCTGATTTAAGTGACTCATTATCACATCATCCACAAGTAATTAACATATAAAAGATCAAAGAAAAGATTGTGCAGCTGTGTTCCATTTTAGAGACTTATTTTTAACATCTTACTTGTGAATCTAGTTTTAAAAGTCGAAAGTTGCTGTTAAATACTGAAGGAACATTTCATAAAATATTTTGGGAAATTCATGTGTTTCCAGCATTTAGTATACCAACCAGGGCACCAACATTTGACAGCTCTGATGCTTTGTTCTTGGTTTTACCATACCTTGTAATGAGCAGGACAAGTAGAGATTTTGACAGTTTTCCTGCCCTGTCTAAAAAACTGCAATACATTCATCTGCTTGACACCCATTTTGGACATGATGTACTTTTTTGAGAACATGGATTTTAAAGTTGAAGCGCTGAGAGTCAATGAAACACTATATATAGATATTAGTTAAGAATGATGTGTTCAGCTTTAACAATGTCTCAAAAAAAGTTGATCTCTAATGAATGTAAAACACACACTTTCTATACTACAATGTATTTCCTTGAATTCATAGCTCAAACGTTAAAACAAAGTATCTACTATCGCACAACTGTTATAATTTCAGTTTGCAATTTTTGTAAATGTTGGACTTTTCTCAAATATGCTTGCATATCTAGAATAGTAGGGCTGATGTATGTACGACTGACACATTCTTTTACTGTCATTTAAAGATCTCACAAATACAGTTTGAATGCTCTTTGACGTTGACTAGCTGTTATAATACTATAGCTATTTAACTGTTAGTATGAAAAGTAATTATGAGAACTCTTTCAAATGTGACTCAAATCAGATATATATTGTAGTTAATGTTGTTTTATAATACCGTTGTTAAATGTATATGCAAATATTTATATTAGTTGTAGATACCCTTATATTGTTCAACAGTGCCTTTGTTGTGGTAGATAAATCCCAGCCCGAAAAGTTTTTCTATAAATTTTACATCTTGTTGCTATAAAGGCCCACTACTTTAACAGTCAGATTTAAATAGGCAATTAGATACTTCAACGCAACATTGTAATACAAATTCATCCTCTTAGCCAATCAATGAAGTGCATTAATCGAATTGTTTAAACAGGATTGGAAGCAGTATTTCACCCTGTACTGAGGAGTAGTGAAGCTTTAAACCAGACTGTCCCATTTCGGAATTGAAAACATTTTTAAAGATCATGCAATATGGCAATTTGACTGGTTGGAAAATGTATTGTTAAACGTCTTATATATGTAGATAGATTAATTATAGTGAACCATATAAAAAACACAAATCAGCTCAAAGATGAAGTAAGAACCGAAAACCTTACTATTTTGTATCATGTTAGAATATTGGTGGAGGTTTATAGTCTGTAGAAAGTAGATGTTTATAATTACATGTAGATAATGCAGCTTTAATACTGAGCTATGTTTGACACTTGAAAGTAAATAGGTTTATTACAATATTTGAAGGAAGAAAACTAAATTAGAAAAGCAAAATGATAACCAACTTATAGCCCATCGTTGGTATCTTGAACTATGTTTTTGTTTAAGTTGTAATAACATCTTCCACAT
>ENA-OREC01001151-OREC01001151.1-marine-metagenome-genome-assembly--contig:-NODE-1151-length-12782-cov-14.332310_pt1 | contig 12782 bp, 2 predicted proteins | sample MGYA00248626_ERZ508543 | MGnify/ENA primary metagenome ERZ508543 (study PRJEB26211, sample SAMN05518279) | marine metagenome | isolation source: Puget Sound, Washington, USA | host: Bankia setacea... | reverse complement strand
TCCATAAGTAACCCATATCTCTTGTATATTTTCCATAAGTTACCCATATCTCATGTATATTTTCCGTAAGTAACCCATTTCTCATGTATATTTTCCGTAAGTAACCCATTTCTCTTGTATATTTTCCATAAGTTACCCATATCTCAAGTATATTTTCCATAAGTAACCCAGTTCTCTTGTATATTTTCCATAAGTTACCCATATCTCATGTATATTTTCCGTAAGTAACCCAGTTCTCTTGTATATTTCCATAAGTAACCCATTTCTCATGTATATTTTCCGTAAGTAACCCATATCTCATGTATATTTTCCATAAGTAACCCATTTCTCATGTATGTTTTCCGTAAGTAACCCTTGAAAATGGTTTCAAGATTGCCAGGTATAGTATTTTAAACCCTGTTCTCCACCTTTAATAGGAAATAAGAAGATTTTAAAACCCTTCTACTATTTCGATCAAACTTGAAACCATTTCTTCTCTGTATTTCTCACTAAACTCTCCAAACTCTATACAATTCAATTTCCATGCCATAGCTATCTGTGTGAAAGACCCCGGTGTGTGGATCATAACAGGTAAAATAATAGTTGCCCCAGCAAAATATTATAAGTTTTACAATATGCAAAGAATCAAATACTTCTTTCGGACGAGTACAAGTTGACTGTCTTTTGCGATCTCTGTGAAAACACTGAAGATTTCCAGAAGAATGTGCTTATAATGGACATAATTACAGCAAACCCTCTACTACACATGTACAAGGATTCCTTTTTTCAGGTTCTAAATATTGGTTACAGAAATTGTGTATAGGTATAATGCTCAATGCTTATCCCAGGGTCACATGTAGTTTGTTATATCTTTATACAACTGTGATATTTCCTAACCAGTCCTTACCTACGCAGGTCCCAGACTCGTACAACATTGCCTACAGCACTATACATGAGTGTACCAGCTAGATTCACTGATATATCATTGATGTGATGTTCTCCACTTGGTAACTCTATCTGTAAGCTGGAACTGTTCACCTGTCCATCCTGGGTTAACCCTGATGAACTGTAAATAACAAGTGATAGCCATAACAACTCAGCTCAGTGTAAATCTTAAATATAACACAAAACTTACAGGTAGAATCAAGTTTATTATCATTTAAAACATTCAAAAGTTAAGAGTTCAGAGCATTTGGATATTTAATCATGTTTAATTATTGCTGAGTGAAAACATCTAGACAATGGTCCATAGTGGATAACAAAGTACCTGTGTATACAAAAGAAACAGAAAAAATAACATGTTTTATTCAAATATTGAGACGAAAACAACAGTTACCGTTTCTGACACAAATAAAGTTATCTGCTCTAGTAGAATTTTATGGCCCAAGGGTGGTCTTATAAGTGGAACTTCAATTTGAGTGTTATGCTACAATTTGGGGCCTACCTGAGAGTTTTGATGCACTTGGCTGTATATTCTCTGATGTCCCACACACTAATGTATGACTGTGAGACTGTAAACACTAGATGTAACTGTGGACAGTATTTCACCACGTTCACATTGTTAGGATGACCCATGAAGGACAATATCTCACGACCCTCTGTAATATCCCAACATTTGGCACTGCGGTCTGAAATACAACACGATGCAGTGAGTGGGAAGTTTGAGGGGATGAAAGTGAAATGGTACTAAGTGGTATCCAATAAAGAAGCTGATAGAATCTTTTCACAACCTCCCGTTGAGTTGTTTATTAAAGGAATTTTAAATAGCTCTCTTAATTGATCAAAGAAATGTTTTATATTCGTTAGAGTAGCGAACTATCAATAATTTACAGTTTGTGTAAAGAAGCATTTTTACATATTTGAGTCACAATCAAGTTTATAGTTTAATCGTTAATGAAGCATTTTTAAATATTTGAGTCACAATCAAGTTTATAGTTTAATCGTTAATGAAGCATTTTTAAATATTTAAATCACTCTCCAATCTGTTCCTGGAACCAACCAAGCACAGATGATAAAAACTTCTTGCTCAAATAAACAATGCAAGTCTTTGATTGGGTTAGAACTGAAGTCTGAAAGGCAGATCTATCAATTACGAGTCAGACATGCTAATCACTGAGCCATGCCCCTGTTGCAGTCTTCTTTTTCTAGATTACATTTGTTACATAGCAAACTGTCAACATGGTAAATTGTGAAACATTGTGGATGCAACATCTAAACTCCTGTTGTTTACAAAGAAACCTTACTAAAATAGGCAGTGCAGTCATAAGCTTACCTTTGCTACTGGTGAACAACAGATCCTCTGTGGCACATACAGACAACACAGCCTTGGTATGCCCCTCTGCTGTATGTGTACATGTCAGTGGTCCAGTTTGCTTCATTGTGATTCTATTACTAGCTGGAACTATACTCCCTCTGTAAACATGTACAACAAACAACTTTAAAGTTCCACTATAAAAACAACTAGAGACTTAAAAAGTCCTGTATTATCAGTCTCAAAACAGCTAGTTTTAATGTAAATGGGTCCCACTATTAAGACCACTTTGCTATAAAGACCATTTGTTGTTAATTCCTATGGTGGTCTAATTTCATTGTACAATGTTAAAATTCCTTAAAAATATTCAGATACAACCAAATATAATAGAGTGCATAATTAAAGACAACTATAGATATAGGGCACCAATAAGTCTATATATGTAGTAGTATCCACAGTTGATACAGTTGTACAAAGGCCCTACATTGCTCTACTGAGTCAAAGTTACAACAAACAATTCTGTAATCTACAAGCACATCATTTGTAAGAAAATGTTTCAACTGACAGAATCCGTTGTTGCCAGAATTACACTGTATACCGTTTAATATTAAGGTCAGAGATCCCAGCTGTGTTACTAGTGAGACGAGAGAAGACATTAGCATCCGTGCTGACCAGACGCTCGGATCTTCGACTAGGAGTGGGTGAGGAGGGTGGGGTAGTGTCAGATGACGTCGCTGTTTCCCTGGAAACAAAAACAGGTCAACATTTAGGTCAATGACTAAATTTTAACAGTTAAACAATTAAACTTTTAAAAGATGTATTTGTTTGAAATCAAGTAAATCTAACTATGCCATGATTTAAATCTATAATACACTCCTTATAGGGTTATAGCATCGAATTTCCATAAAAAAGTGCATATTGATCTCAACCTCTGTTTTTTTATTGCATGATGAATGATTAATACCAGGTACTTATAACTAATAACAAAAGATGGAATGAATATACCAGTACCTTACTATAAATACACCTTACTACACAAATACCTGTCATTCCAACATACATGTATCAATGTCAGATCTAAAGCCAATGACAATGGATGGGGTTTTAATGGCTCTGCTCGTACAATACTGTATATAGAGCTGCTTTGTATCAATGTCTTAACCCAAATTAATATATGTGTACATTATGGTCACTCAGTCTATATAATTAAATACAAAAAATAGCTGGACAAGCGGTAGTTTTACTTTCCTACTAAGATTATTTTTACAAGTCAAGATGTTTTTTACTGGAAATAATAAATAAAGAAAATAAGGAGAATGATCCCAATATCATCTCATAGTCTATAGTGAACACGGCTTACATATAGTTGCCAACAATCTATGCTGTATTGATTTATGACTAAAAATGTTTCCCCCTAAATTTTATTTTTGAAATACTACCTATTCCCACTACCCATGCCAAACTGTTTGTCACTACATTGCCAAATACCATTAAACATAAGATTCAAGTCAATATTTTAAAAGACTAGGCCCATCAGAGGCATGGAAGCAACATGGACCATAGTGCTATTGAACCATTTTACATTCACCTCTGTTGATACCAAGCTCTCTGTTAAATACCCTAGAGGCAGGATCTAAAGTCTCGGTATTCAGGCTCAACTCTCACTATATTCAGGGCAGTCTTTTAAATCAAACTTTGGATATCATAGATGAAACCATTATCAACACAATTTGGATTACCCTTTGACCTTGAAATAAGAGAAATGCAGTCAAGATCTAGTTTTAAAGTTTTCAAGTTTTATAGCTATTGTTTCCATCATTTTTCACAAATCCATTCTGCCACAAATTAAAGTCATCAATATTTAAATATTTTATGTTGTTTCTTGAAAGGTCAGTAAAACATATAATTAGTACACAGTAATAAAATTGATCGTCCAATTGTACAGAGGATAATGTACATGCTTAAAATTAACTGTAAATTGAGAAATGTTCTCGTCTTGAATATATTTTGAAAAATTTACCTAATATGGCTTATTGGCTCACAAGATTTTAAATTCGCCGTTGACAATGTCTTTCTTTATAATTGTGTGTCATTATAATTTGCTAACTCCTAGAATTCAAGAAAGCTCGTACTGGAGTGAAAATAAAGAGTATCACATTAAATATCAAATCAACAATACTTGTTTTACGTTATTTTTTCTATGCTAGGGTGCACAAGGTGAATAAATAGCTACAAAATGACTCTTCTATGTGTGTTGACTTGAAATATTTAACATCACAATATAAACATCAATTCTAACTAAACACTAAACTAAAGGACATTGTTTAAGTTGGTATATACGTAGGAAATTGTCAACAATTGTACTTTAATTAGTTAAACATCTATTTTACAATTTATCAACTTTTATACAAAAATGTTAATCTGACCAGGTCAAAAAGCTCTGTCCAAACCTAATCTCCAGTGCAAATTCAAGTGAGCATAAGAACAAAGCATATTTTGAGGGGTAAAAGCAATAGTGTTCTATCTGTTTCTATATTCAATAGCTTTTAGAACCATTTACAGTTTCACACATCGATGTACAAACTGCTATCTAAAACTTACTCTTGTTCTAACCACATAAAATTGTAACCAAGAAGCACAGATAGTCAAACAGAAAAAAAAGCAAACAAGATGTAAACCAAACACTGTAACACAAGGGGTTAACACAAGAGAGTTTTATCTGCTGCTTTATCCAGAAGCCTTTAAAACCCTTTCACATTCACCCCTAAACTGTTACACAAATGTTTGTACCGATTACAAAACCACGGTTCCCAGGTCAATGTTCTCACTGCATTCCCGAAATCCATACTAGGACAGGCTGTAAATTTCCTCTCCAATTCAAATTATAGCACAACAAAAATTACAACAAAAGGAGTGGGAAAAGCAACACAAATAATCACCAAGCAACACAGTGCATACCAGTATAACTGATAAAACTATCCCAAATTATAGGGCACACAGGTACCTTCAACTACATATCTGACTTAACTAAATGTAGTTTATACTTAAGAATAACATGGCAGAAATATTTCATTCGTCCTACAGTCCTGACGACCTACAGCCCTGACGATACAGCCCTGACGACCTACAGCCCTGACGACCTACAGCCCTGACGACCTACAGCCCTGACGACCTACAGTCCTGACGACCTACAGTCCTGACGACCTACAGCCCTGACGACCTACCGCCCTGACGACCTACCGCCCTGACAACCTGACAAGTGGTTTCAGATACAGGATAAGTGGATATGTGGAAATCTGTTACGCGTTTTTCTTGTTATTACCATTCCATGTGATAATCAGGGCAGCTCAATGGATGCTGCAACATGACAGGTTTTCATCATTCTTTGTCCAAATCCCTGGGTCGTCACCCCCTCAGATATTTAACCAAATCCCTGGGTCGTCACCCCCTCTGATATTTAACCAAATCCCTGAGTCGTCTCCCCCTCAGATATTTAACCAAATCCCTGGGTCGTCACCCCCCTCAGATATTTAACCAAATCTCTGGGTCGCCACCCCCTCAGATATTTAACCAAATCCCTGGGTCGTCACCCCCTCAGATATTTAACCAAATCCCTGGGTCATCACCCCCTCAGATATTTAACCAAATCCCTGGGTCGTCTCCCCCTCAGATATTACTTACAATTAATTTCATAACCAAGTTCATCACCATTCAGTTATATCCATTCAGCTTAAGCTATGGTTCATTTACCGACACCTTTCTTTTCTTTTACTACACCATAGTGAGACATTGGCATCTTTTAATAAATCAAGAGCAAACTCGAAACTGTGGTATCTATGTACGCAATAGGTCAGCTGTAACAGTCTAGTAGAAAGGTGTGCAATGTATATATGCATGAGTTTTCTAATAATGCTTTGCATCTTCTACATACAATAACTTCAATAATCTGGCTTATTAAATCCCATCATTTATTGATCAGTATTTCTTACCCTACCCTTTTCTTTTAAGGTAACGATTTATTCACTGAATGACGTAAGTAGTAAAATGAAATAAAATGAAACAGTAGGTATGTATATAAGTCTTCCATATCTAAATACAAGAAGAAAAGGAGGATTTTAAAGCTTGAGCGATCAATAGATTTGTGGTACATTTAAAGGGTTAAGGCAGTGGTGTTGACGTTGGGCTACAGGTATACTATTGGTTAATCCTATCACTGGCTGGCAGCTTAATTTATTGCATGCCATTTAATCGGGAGAGAGAAAAAAACTTCACATTTAAGTTTTTTCCACTTGTACTTGAGCGTGGCGCAGATTTGATTGTAGTGAACGGCTTGAATATATTGGAGATAAAAGGTGACAAGTGCTACTATTTTGTACATTGTTTGTGGACAATCTTACAACTAAATCTGATACCCAGGAGATGTGGTAGCTAATTTATACTGTGCTTATCGCAAGGTAAATAAGTGTGTTTTTTAATTTTGCTTTATTTCTGATTTCAGCCATGTAAAAATCAAGTGAATTCTTATATTATGCTTTAGGTGTGAGAAGATTTCAGCCATGTAAAAATATAAAATATAAAAGAAAGTGGATTTTGGGTGGCGCTTAAATTCTTATCCTAAGCTGAGCATGAGCAAGTTTAACAAATGTTTAAATATGAAATAAAACAGAAAGTGGGTTTTGGACGTGACTACTTATTTTTTATTCCATAAATCAACCACACGATCAAACTACATGTATGTGACCCTCCTTTACACATGCACATAAACCTAAGCTGTTAAGTAAACAGGGAACAAAAAAGAAGCAAAACATGTAACAAGCACAGCCAAAGTCTTCAACCAACTAAAGTTTGCATTGCTGTTTTTCAACCACTCTTTGTGGGCTAGTGGGAAAAGTGATCTAAAACAGTTCTGAAAGTGTGGGACACTAAATGACATAGGACTTACTAAAATAACAGTTAATACTTCAGTTTTCAATGAGATCATTTTGATGTATTTAAATAATCCATAGACCATTAAGGAAAAGAATATAAACCTTGTAATAAGAAATAAAGCACTTTATGAGTTTAAGAACGGCGTGATAATCGATGGATATCTTTTGAAAACTGAAGCTTGTAAGAAAATACACAGAAAGAACTGCTACCCTTCTCTGTAAAACAACAAACTAAAACACAAACATAACTGTGCATGGACCTGTTACCTAGGTTTCTCCAGTTTATCCCGTTTACTGGAATACATACAGAAAACAATGCATGTAGTTGAACTCATGTCTCTAAAAGTATACGTTTGCTCCATACAATAATGATACTTTTGACATAAAAACCCATTTTGCAACGAAAACCAAGCTAAGAAAAACAATACAATAAAATATAATAATAAGCATCATTTCTATCCACTATCTTTGTGTATAAACTGTTCTAACTATCACAGATTCTTATTTGTTTGGTATATATGCTTATATTTCACTATTTATTTGATATATTTCAGGCTTGCCATCATGTATGACCAGTTCTTACGCCACTCAACCAACAGTCTGCAGGACGACCTACGGACAGAGTTGAAGGCATACACATTCGAGAAGGAGAGATTAGCTTCCCAGTTGTTACACTTAGGCTGCACCGATGTATCCGACACATCCTTATCTGGCTCTTCAAATGGAGATAACCCTGGAAATAACTCTCCTAGAAAGTCACAATACTTCCGAGCACCTAACATGTCAGCTATGACACCAACAAATCCATCAATCAGTAGCAGAAGTGAACCTGTAAGCGATCTGTTCCGTACTCCAGAAAGGAAAATGAAGGACAAGAAAGATCAGCTTGAGAAACTGAAGAAAGACAAAGACTTGCTCAAATTACCGGTGATACTCTCAGCTAGTTCACGGAGATCAGAGTGGGAGTCTGGAAAGTTCCAAGGTTCCCAGACATCATTCCCTGCACTAGAGCCACTACCTGGAATCTCCGCAGCCAAAGAGTTCCTTGTAGATAGTATGAAAATTCCCAGTATTCATGACCCACAAAGAACAGACACTCACTTCAGAAAAGGACGGAAACATCATAAGAAAGTGACATTTGCGGATGAGAATGATGGCTTACTGTTACATGTGAATCATATTGAGGCCCACAGTGTACGTAGAAATAGTAAGGCTTCAAAAAACTCCTCAGGCAAAGGTCCAGTACCCAAACTGAACCTAACAGCCAATCAATTCAGTCATACAGCCAAACCAAAACGGCCCAGGAAGACTTCACTCTTGCCCCCATTACAATTCTTACCAAGCGACGTAAGAGAAAATCCACAAAGGGTCACTGAGGGGATTAACCAATGGAAAGAAGTCTATGGTAACATTATAAACCCTGAGGAGAAGATGAGAGCGTTGACAGACATCATGAATGCTGTACGGTTGAAGAAGTTTGAAAATGAACAGGCAATGAAGTATGGAGATGGTCCCAGACCTTCAGATGATGAGATACTGAAGGAGTTCATGGGTATTAACGCTGTCGATAACATTACATACAGGACCCAATCAGGACATGTAAGTAACACATCAATTAGATTTTCGAGGGATGAAAGTGCTTTTGAATAAAGAAGCAGGTAAAATTAACCCCTGTTGGATTCATAACTCAACCTGCCTTGATAAAATGTTCTACAATCCAAAATACTAGTAGGAATATGATGTAACATACCAATAATAGATTCAAGGGGTGAATGCAAAACAGTTCTAAGTCCTATTGAATGAAGAAGCAGATAGAACTAACCCCTGTTAAATACATAAGCCTTGGTAAAATGTTGTAAAAGCCAATTTGATAGTAGAAACATGATATTCATTTAGTATAGTAATTGGCTAATGAAATTGATCAGAAAGTACCCAAGTAATCATCATTAAAAATAGGCAGAAAAACAAGTATAGCTTTACAAATCCACGAATCTATTTAACCTATATTCATATAAAGAACCGCTCTTCCATATCGCCTTAACATCTCCCTACAATGGTTTAACACACTTTAACAGTTATAATAGATTTCTGTTTAAACCTTGCTTACTTTCAATAGGCCCATCATTAGTTCATGTAAATGACACTAATTAAAATGCAATTTCAGTTTTCCTACCCAGATTTTTAAATGCAGTACTAAATTTAGCATTATCATTAAACATTTGCTATTTTATAAATACAATGTATGCAGTGCAAAACCTTTGTAAAATCAATGCAGTTATTTGTGATTTATACTAGAATTACAGAGTGGGGGTCTTGTGGTGTATACAAAAAGATGTTTCACTACTATTCAGTAAGCATACTTCTAGACTTAAAAGGTACACGGTCCATAAAGATTTTACCAGATTTTTTGAACACATGAACTTTTTAACAGAGGAAAAAACATTTAGAATCATTTTACCACCTGACATTTAGTGAACTAAGGTACATTATAGGACAGACTGGAAAAATAGATTAAAGACTGAACTAAGAGATAAGTTGTGAAAACTGATATAAAACAAGCATGGTAATTCACCAAACATGGGACACAGATTAATAATACAAGCTACTTAAAAAAGCTGCTTTTTAAACAATTTCCAAAATAGACCAAAAGTCTGAGGTTTACACAACAAAGCTAGATATTATAAAAAAGACTGAAATTCCTTCTGTTATCAAATTCCTTATGTATGGATCACCTTAAGGGGGCACCTGGTTAGACTTAATCAAGTGATAATTCCATTCTTATACTCTCCCCTAAATCTCCTTTACGTCCCCTTTATCTCCTATCATTTATAGACTAAAAATCAATTCTAACACCTAGGGAGAGATAAAAACACTTGAGTACTGCTTATAAACTCACTTCAAACATTAAATTTTCTCCTAATAAAGATAGGAATGCACATTGTTGATAAACTAATATATCATTAAACTAAACTTAACTAATTTGTTCACACTCTCATACAATCATCTTACTCTAGATCACTTTTTAAATATCATACTTTTTCTGCAGCTATGATAAATCTATTTTTAATGAAATCAATTCTGACAAGGAAAATAAAACCTGAAATCCACCAAAGATCTCTCACAAATAAACTACTGTGATAAATTTATGTTACATGAGATCAAATGTTGACATAGACACAATTCTGCAGAACTTGACTTGAAAACGAACCTGTCTGTGAGGTTGTTATGAACAGTAAATCAGAATTCACGCTAGCAGCACTTGAAGCAATACTTGAGACTCAGGAATCAAAAGAGTGTCTCTGTAGGGGTATTGGGTTCATAAAGACATTTTCCATTAAAAACATCACACGGCTTTCATAAGGACCCTTTTCAATGAAAGAAGACATTACATTTGCCAGTTTTTCTCTAACAACCCGAGTAATTAATCAATCTTACACTCACAATATCAGAGTGTCATTAACCACACCACATTAGCAATCTCTTCAAAAAGCCTCTTAACAGGACTCAAATTATTACTTTTTACTTATTACCTTTTTTAAAATTGATTCTTTCCATGGAGAACCATTTATACGCTCTCCATTCTATTCTGCATACTATCATTTACAAATAAAACTAATTCTTGGTGTCATTTTTTTATGTCACCATATTCCACATTTACTCAATGTTTTAATTGTATAGGAAATGAGTCTATAACGATTTTACGCCTGTTTTTGCTTTTTCATGAAGGCTTGAAGAATTGTAGACACTAACATAACTTTTATAGTGGTTCTAAAAATGTCATCCATTTAAGAAAGATTATTAAATAAGAAAACATTCAATGAGAATTTATTCACGGGTCCAAAGAGACTGACTGGGAATTCAATGGGAATTTATTCACTGATCATTGGAAATACAGAATAGGAATTTATTCATACATAATATTGAATTAAACCATTCTCATACTTTCGTAGGCTTCAGCTGTAATGCAAGTACTTAAGAGTTGTAAATCTTTCACATTAAACATAAATCCATGAATTTAACAAACTAATAAACATCAAGCAACAAGACACTTTATCATAGCTTCAGAATGGATTTTCACACTAGACAGATCTCCCTTATTTTTATAAAAGTTAAAATAAATCAAGTATAGAATTTAGTCCAAACAAAGCTCTTGTTCAGGATTTCTTTACAAAACTTGGTTAGAGAAGGCTCTGTGGTAGATTGAAGGACAGCTTTGTACAAACATCATCAAGTGTATACTGATGTAAAAGCAAAACAATCTTAACTTCAATAAAATAGAGGATCAGATAGGTCATCTTAGCTTCCGATTACTTCTATGTAAACGGTGATCTCCAACTCCTTACAACGATAAAAAATATTGCAATTTGAAACCAGAAGCAATTATCAGTTATACCAAAAAGGTGTGTTCATTATTAGTTTATCCTGTTTTTGTTTGTGTGTGTGTTTTATTCTCTCAATTTGGGCGTGTATATTGCAGAACTGTCTGAGTGTGTAGGGCTCTTTGAATTATCAAGATCGTCACTTACAAATGATAGATGGCCTCAAAGAGTGCACACAATAAATGTACAATATACTTAAGACTTGGGATATCTGCTTTTTTCTTTATAAATATTTTGAGGGGCTGGTGAATGCTATGAGGTTCTATCTGCTTCTTTATTCAATAACACCTAAAACTTCCATTCCTAAGTAGATCTCTTATCATACTGCAAAAAAACAATCGAGCAGTACTCTTAATTTTCAATAAATATTTTTATCGCATAATTTTTTTAATAGTACATTTACTAAAGACAATTTTCAGCATCAAATGGAGTTTTAATATAAACTATTGAGCTAGGAAAAATTTGCTCTAATTTTCATTCAAACATAAATGAAACTTGAAAGTGCTCAACCTCTAACAGTTTTCCTTCCATTTTAACATAAGCTAACAGTACTTACTGCGGTGTTACACCTTCCCAGTTTTCAATATCGTTAGAGGGTGTGAAAGGATTGTAAATGTTATTGAATAAAGAAGCAGATAGAACCCTTTACCATTCACACCCTCCATATATAACGGTGGTATATATAGCTACAGGGTGGATATCAATTAAGCTCTAACACGTCTCAAACGAACCTGAATACTTGTCACAAATACAGCACACATATTCTGTATAATGACATCAGGTGTATTCAGTGACTTTCCGTTCATTGAAATGATTAGCTCACCTAATACCGATCATTTGAGGTAATACTTCTCTCTAAATGATGGTAATCAATTAGAAATAGTAGCTTGAAATGTCACAGCGAATACAGTGTCGTACATACCTGAGTTGCAGACAAGCCTACCGTTTTACCAAAGCAGACATCATTTTTAATACATCGCACACATCTAGGACTTGCCTACAATCTAAACTCAATAATTAATCCAACAGGCATTTAAGTTTCAGATAGTGTAGGGTAAACTGTCTTGTAATGGTCATGTTTATTTTGTGGCTGAAAGTATGTTAACGAGAACAATTAACTATGACAAAGAACATACATTAATGTTAAACCTGCTCATTAGCTAGTTTGATGTTTGTAACTGTGCTTCCATACAGACAATGTTTGTAACTGTGCTTCCATACAGACAATGTTTGTAACTGTGCTTC
>ENA-OREC01001150-OREC01001150.1-marine-metagenome-genome-assembly--contig:-NODE-1150-length-12786-cov-10.852545_pt1 | contig 12786 bp, 5 predicted proteins | sample MGYA00248626_ERZ508543 | MGnify/ENA primary metagenome ERZ508543 (study PRJEB26211, sample SAMN05518279) | marine metagenome | isolation source: Puget Sound, Washington, USA | host: Bankia setacea... | reverse complement strand
GGAAAAACATTACTGACTCTCCTCGATGCATCTGCAATGCTGTAGAAACTTGTTCACATTTTCTCCTCAATTGTCCATTTTATGTCAACCAGAGACACCACCACCTTAATAACATACCTTGTGCGCTAACACTTAACAATCTTCTCTACGGAGATGAACATTTGACTTTTGAACAAAATAAGAATATAAGTCTGTGTGTCCAACGATATATAGCTTCAACTAATCGATTTTGTGTTTAAACTGATTACCCTATACGTCGAAATTTAGGTTGTGCGGAGACGTTGTGTTATGCATATAAACCTTTCTTATAATATAGCATTTTATTCACCTCTTTTTACAGTATTCTCTTAATAAAGTAATAATTCACAACTCATGTTCACCTTTGAATTAAAAAGACACTAATTTTTTTACATTTCAATTATCGACTTGGAGAATAATTTATATAAGTTTTAAGTAACTTATTTTCTAATCCATTTTCCATGTATTTTTATCGATGTATGTTGCCATATGTAAATACTTATATGGAAAAAATAAACACTTTTTAAACTAAGAGAAATCTGAAACTAATAACAATTGTTATGCGCTTTGTATAGACAGCATATACATGTAGTCGATTGTTATCCAGGCAGAGCGGACTCGGACTTCGAGCAGGCCACACAGCGGAGTAGAGGAGCTTTACTGTAGTTGATATTAACATAAACGAATGGACACCACTGAAATAGAAAAAAATCATATAAATAAACGCTCCGGAAGTCTTCATGATTGCTTTCCCCGGACACGTGTCAGAATAAATTGAATTTCTAATATAAATAAAAACTATGTATAAAAAATCAACCGTTGAAATAATTGAATTGTATGATTTGCTTGATATGTCAAGTTTTCTTATATTAATTGAAAGCCAATCCCGGTGTAGTTAATACAACATCATCGTGTACTCATCGACTGCATGCACTAAACATTCATAAACAGTGGCAGCTTTATTTGCACGCTCATGTCCAACCAACGATATACTACTGGGAACGTTTCTGTAACATGGAACGCTATTTTAAGTTCAATTCGAAATATGGAAGGCTATTTTAAGTACAATTCGAAATATGGTAAACTATTTTAAGTGCAATGCAAAATAGAACAATGCATATATATATATAACACTATCATTCGGTGTCCTTCGCATATTTTCCAAGACCATTCTAGTTAGATTTTGGTGTTTCGTTGATATGCGGTTTTAACGAGTATCATATAACGCTACTGATTTTATAATTAACTCCATTTTATTTTTACCTCAATTTTATTTTCGCATCTTTCTTTATAGAAATAGTTCTGCGCAGGTTATTCTTGATGTATTGTGGTTTTATGTATAAGAAGGATTGTCATTGTATTAAAAATGTGCAGATTTCATGCCCACACACTCATCATATACCTACCACGTACTAACAAATGGGATGCGGTTTCTGAATCAATAAAACCTTAATAATTGAAAACGATTCACAAGCACTGAGCTAGAAAATTGTTACCAATCATGTTTCTCATTACATTTAAATTCTCATTTGGAAAAATGTAAACTAATACCATGCACATCGATATAAAGTAGTCAAGATTTAGATCTACATGTGTATTAAATTTAAACACCAGCCTGTTCGAATAGTTTAGTTTAAAGATTATTATCAATTAAAGTCAGAAAAATTGTCGAATTGTACTCCATAAACCTTGATATCATCATCGCCGTCACTCACAATACTGCAAAGCTAGACCGGAATGAATGTATGCGTAGGGTTATTTCTATGACGACGACGTAAACAAAAACGAAAACATCGACGACAACGAAGACGACAACGAAGACGACAAAAAAGACGACAAACAAGACGACAAAAAAGACGACAAAAAAGATGACAAACAAGACGACAGCGAAGACGACAAAAAAGACGACAAAAAGACGACAAAAAGACGACAAAAAGATGACAAACAAGACGACAAACAAGACGGCAACAATCAAGGAGCCAACAAAAAGACGACAAACAAGACGAATACGACGACACCGAGGATACAGACCACGACTAAGAAAACGATGATGACGACTAAGACGAAGACAAAGTCGTAAAAACGAGAGAGACGGCAAAATCGATAAAATTGAAATACTGCAGCCGTTAACATTTCTTGTCATACAGTTTGCGGAGATATAATCAAATTCATTAAAATGTCAAACAAATAAGTGGCGATTAGAAATTTAAGAACACGCTTGACACCGGATCCATAAACTCACTTATTCAAAAAAATTGTTTTCATGATATCGAATGCTCATCGACCGATCAATCAATGTAGTTTCAGCTGTTTTAGTGTAATTTAAATGTGATGAGATGTTTGCCATTTGTATTATTTTCGAACAAAGTGTTTACTAGATGTCGATAAATGCGTTCTTGTAAGTAATCATGACAGTTAATCAGGTGAATATGATTAACAAAATGATGAAGTATGAACATTGTATGAATTATTCAATATTCCAACACTGACAATGAATTTTTCCCATACATATTTGTAGATAAACCCATCGTAAACAATTGTATTCTTAAAAAATACTTCAATACAAGCGTTTGGAGCTGATGATGGTAGTGCTGCTGTTTGAGGTCATGATGGTGATGGTGTTAAAAGTAGCTGCGTTGGCGACGACGACGACGACGACGACGATGATGATGATGAATAGGAAAAAACCCGGTGAGGACGATGACGACCGTTATTCTGATGCTGGTAACGGTAGACCATGTATTAACGGTGAGGCTGATGTTGCTTTGTTGTTGGTTTATTTACTGATCACAAATCTGGTGTTTATGTTGATGTCGATGATTAAAAGTTCACAATATTCAGGGATCAAGTACAGCGTATGTCTAAGTGGTTTTGAAATCGATGCTATGATTGATACGTTACATGTCAGCCACTTGTCATAAGTTTGTTAGCTGTCAATAGGTAATTCACAACAAGAAAATCGAATGCCGGAAGCTAAAAGTTAAGTTTACTACATTGACAGTAACCACTTCGTTAACAAGGTAATTCAAGAAGATAATCGAAATTTATGATGTTCTACTTGGGTAGATACAATCTCCATTGTAAGTGATAACTGTAGCAGGCGACATGTTTACATCAGTCGTAAATAGATTTGCAGTCGAACTCATGCAACACAAGTTCCAGAATATGAATTTGACACGGAAATATAACACAATAGAGGGTAGTGGTTACAGTTCCAGACGACATCAACATCTTTGCAGCAGAAGTCGACTACTTTTAGCGTTGATCACTTGGCAAAATGAAAAGTTGAATAGAATTTCCGGATTAATACCATTTACTTCTATACCTAGTATACCAAGAACATGTACATGTACATATCAAACAGCCGATTGTAACATGTGACACTGAAGCAGAAGAGTACATTTAGTAGCAGACGAGAACTATTTCAGCAGACAACAGGTAGTTCTGCAGACGATAAGTACCGTGCGTGTTAGATGCCATGTCCAGATAACGCACTACTTATCACGTACTTATTAAGCCAATGTTGATACTAGTCACGCTACTGGTCACGCCGTATCACGCAACTTTCACCGTCCATGTGATTAACGTCAGTTCTTCTGGGCGTGGCACATGGCTTTTTTTAATCTTGTCAGTTTATAGTTTGTTTTGTGATGTTTCTTTTTCCTTCATCTATTTGTCTTTCCTTCAATCATATTCAATTCCCCTTCCTTCTTCACATTGCACTCTATATGTATCATCTGTGTACCCGTTTCAATACTACATCGTTTCATTAATTGGATGGTTCCATTTACGATACTTTGCTCATCGTGTTTTACGCTTTCCCTCGTTTCCCTTTCTACACTCACTGTGTACTTATTTGTGTTATTTTTGTGATTTGTTTGTACCATTCGTGCGTGCTTTTATACATAGTATTTCTTTCTTTACTCATTTCTAGACTTCTTCGTCTCTTGACAAGGCTATCTCAATGTTTAGTTTCATTTTAGTGGACGTGTACAGTTGTTTCAGTTTCCAATAATTTTACATGTTGCTGTTTTTGTAACAGTGTTTTTTCCAGGTCAGTGTATTTACGCTTTACATTTAATAAATAATTCCGCTATTGGTTAGTCGTTACTTTAAACTATTTTCCGTATAACGGATACAAGTACATGTACCATATGTTGTTGTTAATTATTCCTTACATCCTTATAGCTAAAGCCAAAAGCTTTTGAAACATGTGCTTATCCGAATTTATGTCTAGTTAGTATAATTACGTTATAATTGTTAATCTCCACAAGTAGCGAATCTCGCAGGAACACCTAACCACATTTTTAGCCATTATAGTTACACGCCCGTGAAGCAAAGTCATTGTGGCTTTTAAGAAGTCTTGTTTACACGAAGATGTCATAAATTTTACTAACTTGACTATTTTAGCGCCTTTCATATTTAACTACGTTGGTACTTAATCATCCAGCATTTTGCGTGTTGTTTTCTGGCAAAAAAACCCAATGACGTTTATTATGATGATTGTGATGTTTCACTTTAGGAGTTAATACTATTTGTACTAGGTCAAAAACACTTGGTAGGGAATAACCGCTGAAACCGGTGGCTTTGCAACAAAAATGAAACGGCATGGAATTCGTACATTTTACGTTTTACCCCCACCGCATCTTAAATGCATGTCACATGTTGTGTCTTTAATTGTGTATATCAAACTTAATTCAGGGTCCTTCTACCTGGTTTGATACAACTGATCCTGTGTATACTAATTTTCAAGGATCTGAGCTATATCTGAATTAATATAAAGAAATACAGGAGCTAAAAATAAATGTTGGAGCTCAAATCATTCATCCCCACCCACCCAAATAACGGTATCTTCTATTAGCATAACTGATCACGGTCAAAAATTCACCTCCGCAAGATAACAGCAATAAACCTCCTTGGTGAAACGTTTATGACCCCTTATTAGACGGTGGCCCCTACAATCAGCACGTGCTTGTGAATTGGTTTGTGTTACGTCTGGTAAGTACACTGTAGCCACTCGAATATGCCATAAAAGGTTCATAAAAAGGGCCCATGTCTATCTGTGTATATGTATAGTCCTAGCTTATAAATAAGAAGGAATTACCATTAATTGCAGTCGAGTAAAATAACACAAACATGGGAATTATGAACGGTGATATAATAAAACAAATGCGTAATCGTATACGTGTTAAAATAGATATATATAGATTATATACTCTTAGAAATAGTCAACTATATATATAAAACACAAGTAGTGGAATTATACAGGGTCATAGTGCAATAAGTCAACTGGCATATCTATGGAAACACATGCTATGGAAACACATGCTATGGAAACACATGCTATGGAAACACATGCTATGGATCATAAAACAGTTACAGACAGACTAGCCTGGTGAATCATACAGGCTTGTGTTTGTGTGTCCGATAGATGGTTTAGAGATAATTGTAGAAATACAGAACTCACACAATAATAAACTATGATATGATAAACAGGAAGCTTACTTAACAGTGGTGCAATCTGGCGAAAGGAATACATAACACAAACGCAAGAAGATCGGAACCCTACCCCACTCCTTTATAGCCGAACCAGTACTAAGCTTATGACAAAATTGAGAGACGAACATCGAAACATCAGTATTCATGTACAACTTATGTAGAATGATTCATTTACTTTAGATCCACACACGGGGAACTGTAAACACGGTGCAACACGAATGAGTTGAAGTCAAACACAATATCTGAATAGTCTATATATGCAATATGACCAAGTCGGGTGGATCGAAATTATGCAACAAACAGATCGCATTTTTTTTCTCAAATGCCTTAAGTGTTGTGCAAATGAGAACTGTTTGTTCCTGCATTTGATAATTAAACGGTCAATGTCCACTCTTATCTAGTCGGCTACATATGTAATACAGTATACTGTGGTTCCACTTACTGATGATACCGGTAGTAAGAGTTATCTATGCATTCAGTTGTGGTAATTATCAACAACCTGATTTAATTGGATATATCGTGTTTTAATTGATGTGTTTTTTGAAATTCTATTAGTTGAATATGAACAGGATTGCGCATTTTTGGAAATCGTGTTTCGTCTTCTGTCGCATGTTTTACTTGTTCAATTTCAATTTACCTGCGAGTTACTAACATCAGCCATCTAGTTTCAGTTTCTTTTCACAACCAACAGAGATAGTGAACTCTTGCGAGGGGCCAATGAAAACTGATACCCTTGTCTTCGCGTGCTCCCTAATAGAGTTTTAAATGTCCCTTTTTGTCCGGGAGTTTCAAGTGGACAATCGAACAGTTGATTTCTATCTTTTGTGTTGAAATGTTTCAAGATGGACAACTGCTAAATGGTTTTTGGCCCTTTGTTGTCCAAACTATTTGGATAATACAGTGGAAAATAATAAATGACCAATGAGCCGCAATGTTGACCTTTGGTTATACAGACTCAACAAAACCATTGGCCAACTATCAAGATGTTCTGACTCCTCAGGACAACTTCTATCATTAATATGTATCATCACCTAAACGTCCGAGGTCATCCGCATCACGACAGGCTCGCAATATCGCAGACAATGCATCAAAGGATCGCCGATTGGGAAGATACTTTTGATTTTATTGATGGCGTATAGATTGCAGAGCCCATAACTGTTAGAAAGGACGACTTTGTTTCTGTACTTTTGCATATGAACCACAAAAGGGTCTAACTGTTAACACAAACATGCAGTACTTTGAATCGTTCTGCATTAAGTTATAATAAAGAAGAATGGCGATGCAGAGAATGGGTTGGTAATAATTGGCATGAAGTAATCCATATCTCATACTGACAGGGACGGAGTGCTTTACCAGTTTCACCTAGGGGTAGGGCTACCGAAGGCGGGTTGGGCCCAGGTAAAATCAAGGCATATGCCATTGTCATATGTATAACGAAGCAACATTGACCTGACCCTCTTAAATACAAAACAAAGGATTCTGAATTACCGAGCTAGAGCATAGCGTTATAACAAGATAAACCCTAAAACATTATCAGACTGAACAACTTCTTATATGTGCATCCGATCGTTCACAACACACATGTCAACGTAACGTAATCTTTTCGGTGTGATACCGTTTTAGCTGTACAATTAACGGAAAGCGAACTGGTCATGGTTGAACCTTTATACTCATAGGGTGATGATGTGCATCGCCGGACGATCACGGTAACCTTAAACTAACCTGTAGAAAAATGGCTCTTTCACTACAGAATCATTCTGAACAAAAACTTGATGATACCTTTAGGAAGGTCGATGCATCTAAATATAGCCTGCTTCTATAGTCGTACACTTACGCTCGTTGTTTTAGTTTGTTTATTCTGTTAACTTATCGCGGTATCTTGTACATGTACTTGAGTTAATAAGTGTATTGCTATGTTCTGTTCTGACAAGAAACGCGTGAAGATCCTTTTTTATGTCTGTTAATCCGGAGCAACTTAACAATACCCTCAAACAGCTCAAAAGAAACAAATGCTATATTTCAGTGTGGAGTTTGAACAAGATAAGAACTACTATTAAAATAAATGGTTCTTTGTTATTATGTTCCGCTGCACATCTCATTGAACACTGTGATAAGGCTACAACGTTTGTGGTCAAGAATTATACTATTAAATTGGTCATCAAGTCGTATACGTGTGCAAAAGCGACTAAACGACTGTCCATTTTATGATTAAATTTATATTTCATCCACATGCGTTGTCACTGTCCCACGCCAGCGTCTTGTGAACGCCATTGTTTTGTTATGTGTTCGCTTTAACCAAGACACATGCTAAACAAAAAGTCACACAATTATATTTTGTAATTATGTCTTTTTATATCAATTATCCTCTTTTATCTTCATTAAATAAACATGAGCTTTTCACTTCAAGTTTTTATTCATCTTATACGAATGTATCTCAAACTCAAGCGATTCACATGGAACATTGTTCGCTAGAAAAAAATGACTTGAATTTTCCGTAATCAAATAAACCTAAACATTATTGTCGCCTCTAAATCGGTTGAAATGAAGAGCTTTTAATAGTCACGTGATCGGGGGTTAATATTTTTGATGAGGATTCTTAAATGGCTTATCTTTTTATCTTTTTTTGTCGTCTGCGAACGTTGTTTTCAAATTGTCGTCTGTTTTTTTTTTCGTTCAGTTTTAATTACGATTTTTTACTATCCATCAACCGTTATTCCACATTATAATCTTTCAGACCCCATTGAGTTACAAATTGATTTTGATTTTCAGTAGGTCCCATCAAACCATGTCGTTATTTTTCTGTCAACAAAGGAGATAATAAAATTGATGCTTTTTTATAAGATTTTGGTGTGTTTCATAGGACGTTTTCACTCGGGCGAACACAATTTGGGTAATAAATTTATTTGACAGTTCGTTTGTACGAAATACATTCTGGTATACAGTAGCGTTTTATTGACTTCGTTTTTCATTTACATGTGTAGTTTTTTTTCTGTGCACAAAGGAGTAGTTTTAAGTACGCGTATTTAAGACACGTTTAACCTCGTGTTGGTACATGCAGTCTTCAGGTTTGCAACAATAGGTCTTTTCATCTGCATGTTATGTAAATTGGTGGAAATTGTGGTGTCCCAGAATATTGGTGTAAATGAACAATTGACAGCCGGACTCTCGTTGATGCGCTTCCTATATGCTATAATTACTCCTATTCGATTTTGGAAACAATCTAAAAATACCGACTATCTATTCTAATAATCTATTTCAACAGTTTTGTCCGAATGCGTATAAATTATGTTTGTATATATATACGTGTATATATATTTAATTATATATATATAGAATATAGTTTTTTTTTACATTGTAGAACATGCTTAATGAGACGTGTGTGCTGCATTTAACATTCCACCATTCCAGATAGGAACAAGGCCAAACGGTGTAGTCAGTGTGCACTGTATGAATAACGGCAACCTCATCATCGACTGTTCTACTGCATGACTTGGTGGAATATGCAATCACTCTACAGACGCTCCACTAGGTTCGTTTGTTGGCCTTTCTTATACTTACATATATATATATGTGTGTGGATCTATAGCCATGACTGCAACGTCGGTGTAAAAAGTTGAATACATCACTATATGCTTAAATGGTCGAGCTTAGAACTCAGAACTGGATAGTGTTTGACAAGAGAAAGCCAATAGGTAAACAGAATATGGATACAAACACCTACAGAGATACACAGAAATACGCATACACGCTATCAGATTCATGATTTGTTCAGGTTCAGACAACATGTCACCTTCCTATCCTCAACGTAAAACCAAAGTCAATCCCCTTCGTTGTTTTGTCAGCCATTGTTCAGCATATGACTTTGTTTCATCGTTTATGTTTTGTGATGTTTGATTTCTCTCGTCTCTCGCCAGCTTGTTGCCAGGCCTCAGTGATCATCATCAACCATAAACATCTTAATTCGTACAAATTGCTCACTTCCACCCTCTAATGACCGGCCGTTTGTCAGTCAATTAGCGGCCCATGATAAGATTGTGACTTTTATACTCTTTAGTTTCGCCTCACAAAATGTTTTATGCCCGCCATTACTCTTATCATCTGAAACAAAAATGGCGGATACCGGTTGTCCATGGCGACAAGTGATGTTCGGAGTACTTCGTCATTCATTGTTTGACCGCTAAGGAATTATGGGTCATTTGTCAGTTTCCGTACAGTAATGGTGCAGTTTATGGTAGCATAATTGATACCATTATTTTGACAACTTTATACCTGTTAACGTCTTATTCACATCGGTCCGTGAATTCGGATAGCCCGGATGTACGGACATTTAGCAACAATTACGGTTGTAGTTTGTAACTATTATAGAGCCCCTTTGGTCCTAGGTAGGAAAGGGTCCCACTATAACCTTCCTTGACTATTAAACAGGACGACAAGCCTTACCTGGTACATTGAACTTTTTCTATACATGTATTTCAATTATCTTTCTATTGAACCTCAATGATTTTTATTTTATTTGATGAATCTTCAAATTTTACGTTTGTCACCTAAATTATGTTGACTTTCTGGTTTATAGACTTAATACTAGGTCGAGATGTCTCACGTGAAAACAAGGCCACAACAAAATGACGACATTGCTGTTTGCAACAAATCGTACACGAAATAAAGTTTGCTCTTCAGAAATGGAGGAAATTAGAAACCGCTCGGTGTTCTAAGTAATAGTTCTGGCATTGTTAAAGCGTTTGTATTTCATTTTCATTGGAGATATATAGGAAGCTAGCCAGAATGCGTTTATCTGGTTCCACATACATTATTTAACCAATTCTGTTGTGAATATTTCCGGTAAAAGTCAGATTGAGATTATTGCAATAGTTATTACATGTATATTGAATGTGTATATGTCTTCACTGAATACTGAACCTATTTTTTAATCAAGACTTGAAGACCCAAATCATTTGTTTCTATGAAAATCCGCGTTCGATTCATTGTGTCGTCTACACTCTATGTCGCCGACCCAAAGTAACAGAAAATGAGACAACAGAATGAAACATTACCCAAAAGGAAAAAATAAGAAGAAAAGAAATAACATGACAACACAAATAAGACATTTAATGTATGGCCGTTGTAAGCTCATTCTTACAGTTACTCGTTTTTCCCCTTTTCGTGTCGTGCAATTGTAGCTTTCGTTATGACATGGTCTGAAATGAAACAAGTATTTTACATTTGGCTCCTCGACGTTGCAATCTTTCAATGACAAACACAGCTTCTGATACAAACAGTATAGCCATGTTAAAACGTCTCCTTCGCCATGCAACCGATTCATCACAGCCACGGGAAGTTTCCTCTATCTGCTGGTAAAAGTCTTGTTTCTGTTCTGTTCATTCACAAATATTTAGGTCGAGTTCTGGTTCGTCGTCAGGGTTTAGTCTTCAATTTGAGTTAAACGTTTTTGTCCATAAACTGTTCGAGCTTCATGTTTATCATTTTCTTTCATAATTACTTCTAGTTGTATTCATAAAGTTGTTTTTTCTTTATTTTGTTTACAAAACTGCAAATGTGCATGTCTTCAGTTCATGTTTATTCCTTAACTGTTTCCACACTCTTCAACTACTTTGCTGTTAAAGGTATATATATGTAGTAATAGTTTTATTTAACTTTCGTTCGAAACACATCCGTCTTTTGTACGCTCGTTACAAAAAACAAATTGTTGTTTATTTTCATTTTTATCTGAAACACTTTTGTTGGCCGTTTAACATTGTCAAAATATGATTTAAGAGGAAATTTTAACTTAAGTCTTTTCATCAAATTAAGTCTTTTGATACAAAACAGGTAATGATTTAAACCTTGCGATCAAAGGAGTTAAGTAAATGTAAATTTTCGTTCAAAAACAGAGATTTTAATAATTTTGCGTTTTATGTGCCTGACCTTTGATCTATGTTTCTTAGACGTGTGTAGCTTCAGATGTTAATAACGGATGCTGATTAAACTTAAGTATAATCGTGTGATCTTAAATAAGGGTATAAAGGGAAAACAAGGTGGCAACAAGAAAAAAAGGCCACCACATGTAGATAGATCTATGATTTAGTTATCAAACAGACACTACCGGCTCCATTATGGCCCCCTATAGACCCCGGTGATTTAACCCTTTCATTGATCATGTAAAGATATGACATAATTGCTAAGAGCTGTCTTATTTTGCAACGTCATGATTATAACAGGTAGTGAGTTTCATGACACACCGGCGAGATGGAAATTCCAAATTGATAGAGATCTCAGGACGAGAGTCTGTTGGACATTAACCAGTCAAAACAGTATACCAACAGTTGGCTGAATTATATTTTCATGTCGTCATTATCATCTTTGCCGTCATATCCGTCATCATCATCTTCATCGTCAGCATCGTCGTCGTCATCGTCAGCATCGTCGTTGTCAACTTATTGATTGTTCGCTACATTGTCACTATTATCAACAACACAATTACCTTTTATGACGACATAATTAAATCACTAGCAACCCCGGCATGTGCATCAACACATATAAACTCCCATAAAGACCACTGCAGCTGCATGGGAGGAGGGCGTGGCGACGTCATCATCAGTAGCAGCATTAGCACTACCTAAGTCAACTTATCATATTTAACGAGATCCGCGTTATACCAGATAATAACTTTCATGTATCTTACTTAAATGAACAGCAAGTAAAGAACACGTTTATATCATTTAGGAAAATTCCAAACGGTCTATATAAGGTGTAGTGGATACTGCGTGATTCTAACATTTACATAAACAGTGGAATGAATCCTTGAAACATACACGTTGTTCTTGTAAAAAGTGTGTATATTGCTGTACTGTTTCATACAGTTAACAAGATCTTCGGAAAGGTGTTGAAAAACAATTTGTCGCTAAGTGTCATAAAGATGGCATAAATCGGAAATGACATATGACAAAATGGCGTCGCGGATACCTTTCACTGGCCAACTGAAATATGATCATAAAATCAAAAATATACGATGAGTTGTCTAATCGTATCATTAAGATCATATATTTATGTATTAACATACTTTAACGAGATGATATAGTATAAGATTAGAAGGAAAGAGAGGAAGAAAGATATAAAAAGAAAAATAGAGAGTGGAAGATAGAGAGGATAGGAAACAAAGAGAAGGGAAGCTGGGGGATACAACACAAATTGATAAGGGATACAGCACAAACTGATAGGGGATACAGCACAAACTGATAGGGGATACAGCACAAACTGATAGGGGATACAGCA
>ENA-OREC01001149-OREC01001149.1-marine-metagenome-genome-assembly--contig:-NODE-1149-length-12788-cov-12.560538_pt1 | contig 12788 bp, 5 predicted proteins | sample MGYA00248626_ERZ508543 | MGnify/ENA primary metagenome ERZ508543 (study PRJEB26211, sample SAMN05518279) | marine metagenome | isolation source: Puget Sound, Washington, USA | host: Bankia setacea... | reverse complement strand
TCGACAATGTATGAACACTTCTAACGATGTGCACAACTCGACAATGTATGAACACTTCTAACGATGCGCACAACTCGGCAATGTATGAACACTTCTAACGATGCGCGCAACTCGACAATGTGTGAACACTTCTAACGATGTGCACAACTCGACAATGTATGGACACTTCTAACGATGTGCACAACTCGACAATGTATGAACACTTCTAACGATGCGCGCAACTCGACAAAGTGTGAACACTTCTAACGATGTACACAACTCGAGAATGTATGGACACTTCTAACGATGTGCACAACTCGACAATAAATGAACACTTCTAACGATGTGCACAACTCGACAATGTGTGAACACTTCTAACGATGCGCACAACTCGACAATGTGTGAACACTTCTAACGATGGGCACACCTCGACAATGTATGAACACTTCTAACGATGGGCACAACTCGACAATGTAAGCACACTTCTAACGATGGCACTACTCGACAATGTGTGAACACTTCTAACGATGTGCACAACTCGACAATGTATGAACACTTCTAACGATGCGCGCAACTCGACAATGTGTGAACACTTCTAACGATGTGCACAACTCGACAATGTATGAACACTTCTAACGATGTGCACAACTCGACAATGTCTCCTTTTCCATACAACTGGGCTGTTCACTTGTCTGCATGTGACAATCTTGTACCGGCTGTAAATACTGGCTTAATGTTCTCCTTTCTCTAGTATACCTGCAACAATATTAACATACATCTAATTAATGTAAAAACCTTGACCTTGTAAAGGATGTTTTTAATTTTGTTTTTCTTGCCAACTTTGCTTTTCTTTATACTTATTAATGTTTTAGCTTTATCCGTGATGGAGTGAATTCGGAATCACAAACATTTCTCATAGAAATGCTAATATTAACATCTTGAACCAATCTGATTAGTTAATGAGATAGTTACATTCATCTAAATATCAGTATGCAATGTTCATGTAAACAATTGACAACTGCATATATAGCAGGCAAATATTACGGTAAGAGACTAGTTCAATAGACTAACATTCATCAGTAACTTTGAATAACTCTAGTTTGCACTAGTTTTAACTAGCACATTGTTCAATGTGCAAGTGCAGATATTGAATGCATATACGAATGAAGATCTACCATCAAACTCAGTTAGTATTACCCTAAATAGTTGCAAGGTTACATTGCAAAATAAGATACAAATCATACATTTTATTAATTAAAACATCAAATTGTCACTGACAAGGTCAATAAATAGGACGTTGTCCATCAATGTATTTGATGTCACCGTTATTTAACAGTTGATCACATTTGCCATGGTGCTGTATTTAAATCACAGAGTTTGGGTCAACCCCGCCTACATACAAACCTGGCCTGGTCCGACTCGGCCCACTCATGTACTGGTTAGGCAAATATATCAAATAAATTAAATGTAATTTGAAGTTTCACGGTACAGTGGAAATGTCCCCGTGAAATATATAGTGGTATGTTATATGTTATAGTAAAGTGTTATCCCAATTACATTTTATTTAACGTAATGGTATGTTGCACTATCTCCTTTTTCATTCATATTTTACATCAAAGTGTTGATAAGGGCTTCTTTATGCAGAATGTGTGAATAGTTTTACCTTTTCATTGCAATTATAAGGACGACTTCTAACACATTATTGTATATACCTAACTTAGTTCTTCAGAGAAAACCTAGCATTTGTGATATATTTTGGTGTGTCAAATGCAACAGAAAAAAGAACTCTAATGCGAAGGGTTTTCTTTGAAGAACTAATACCTACCTGTACTTTATTAGTGGAGAGAGTTGGGCCGGAAGGTGTGAACAACTTTGCCTATTCATCGCACATCCAAGTGGGTCGAGTAAGATCAGGCCAAGTAGGACCGGGTCGGGATTGTAAGAGGGCGGGGTTGACCATTTACCAAATCACAAGCATGTGTCACATTAGCACCAGGCTAACTTTTCTATCATTATGCACCAATCAAAAATGGAAAGATGGACACAATGAACAAACAATTAACATTTCAACTCACCGAATGATGATGTAATATAATGGTGAAGTTGTCCACTAACGTTATCTGTTCTCTCATTCGTAGTTGTCCTAACTTCTCTCTTTGACAAGTTTTCTGCCGATACAGTCCCGGTATTCCACAAGATACGACTCTTGTTTACAGATTTCATTTAACAAAATAAAACTGAGTTAAGGAATACGAAAAATAAATCTTGTTTTCCCGAAAATTAGGCATTTATCTACTAAATACAAATCAACACCGAGAGCCTTTTGAGTGACCAGACGGTGGCCATTTCGGTGATATTGACCAACTACACTGAGTGAAGCAGGTGCTTGTAGAATAAAGTCGGAAACCAGATTAAGCGTTACCAAATTATAAAAGCGTTATGCGATTAATTGTTATAGTACGCAGGGAACCAATCTATAGCATACTTTTATTCAGGGAAACTCACGTGACTACATTGGAATGTGTTGAATGGGACTTTTTTCTTATGCAAATTTGCGCATTGACGCTCGATGTTGAGAGGCCAGGAACTCATGAGAGGTCATGGAAATATAAAAAATAAAATTGTAATTTATCCTGTATATACATCATAACCCATCGAGTTAGATAGTGTTTACATCTGAAACAAAGAAGGCGGGTTCTGACAGAGAAACACCTGTCAATCACATTGGGTATTTGAGAATTTTCATTTATAAAACTCACGTTGTGACTTCCGTCAACATGCTTTATGAATGGGGTTATCTATGCAAATTTGCGCATTGACGCTCGATGTTGGATGGTCAAGGAAATAGGTCACGGAAATATTTCAAACATCGTAGCGCATCTAGTATTTACCGCTAGCGCAGTGAACATAAACTTTTGAAATATACTCTAAATCACCGTTTTGTGAGAAACAGTTAACCAGAAACATACATCAAATGGATATTTAGCCATACATTGATCATATTAGAAAGCACTATTTTTCGTACCAAAATCTATACCTCGAATTATTTACCCCCCCCTCCCCCATGCGATTCCTGAAACACGGTACTAACTATGTATCCACCGCTAACGCAGTGAATACAAACAGAAATGCTGTAATTGTATCGTAAATTCTCGTAGGACGGTGTTGCAGGGTTTAAGTAAATATCGTGTTTACATATTTTCCTTCAATGCAATGTAAAAGCGACTCTTTATCGCCTACTGTCATGTTTCTTTAGACGCTCACTGGTATATATTGAAACAACATACAAATACTGATATTTTGCCCCTAATTTGTTAAGTGCAAACGGTTCGCTCGAGTCATCATACGGGTATATAGATAAAGCGGAAGCGAGTGTACTGTGTTTGAAATATATGCCATAACGTATCATACTAAAATATATGCCAAAACGTATTATACCAAAAATGCCAAAACGTATCATACTAAAATATATGCCATAATGTATCATATCAAATATATGCCATAATGTATCATACTAAAATATGCCAACATGTATCATACCAAATATATACCATAATGTATGATATCAACTATATGCCAAAACGTATCTTAAAAATATATGCCATAATGTATCACCGAATGATAACGCGTTCAAATCCATAGTTATGTGTTCAGATCGTTGTAGCTTCTGTTGACTCTTCTTGTACTAATGTTATATATATGTTTCTGTTTCTAGTCATGACATCATTACAGTTAATTATATTTGGGCTTTCAAATAACAGTACATGCTATATTAACTTTAAGATCTATTACTTAATGCCTTCGTTTCTGTTAGATTAAATTAATAACATGAACTACATTTATGTGTAAAACGCGTAATTCTACCACAGAAAATACCGCACCGTTCCACAGCAGCCGTCTCTTAACTTCATTTGATATCATTTTTGTTCATGATTATTTAACGACACAGTAAAACGGATGGATAGTTACATCGTTGAACTATTTAGTCGTCCATGTTTTGTCTATGATGGTGGTGTACTGGTTCATATAATGCAATGGAGCAGTTGTCCATGAAAGAGGATGCACCTATTCTTGTTTGAGATTGATAGGGTTATTATATCTTATTTATTGTTGCTGTTAGGTTGATAGGCCTTTATTCAGAGAAATAGTTCTTCCGATGTATCACAATGTTAAATGATTGACTTTAAACTGCGTTTTCTGTATATCAAGAATGTATGAATCGTGTAATCCTGATATTAGGCCTTTATCTTGGAGAACATGATTAGGATGTATGTTCAAATAATACACAGATGTACAGATGCATAAAGGACTTGACACTAAATAACTGTGCCATAGATCAATACGAAACGAGTCTGAGCATGGAGAGATCAAATATGTTGTTAGTCAGATATTGGTGTAGAGTATTTGTAACAGTCGGAGTTAACTAGGTTAGAGAAGAGTTAGCGGTTTCATGTGTTCATAGCACGGTGAGTATTTATAACCAAGTGAACCTTAGCAGTGAGATGTGTGTTGTGTATGTGCGACAATAGATAAGGCTCTGTCGCCATAAACAAGATATCCAACCATTAAAACCCGGGTATACCGTCCCAAATAACAAACGTACTTTACAGCTACCGTTGTAATGATATACCAGGTGTACGATCATTGTGTAAAGTTTAAAATGCTTGAGAAGGAATTCAAGCTGATTGTCTCTACTTCAAATAGTTCCTTGTATAGTTTGCCTTGTTATATAACATGTGAACTATATATTTAGTTTTTTTTTTCGCCCAATCCAATTTAAAATTCAAACGTTTATTTCATGACGACAGCTAGTCTTGGTTCTTAGTTATACAGATACCGATGTATGGTCGTAAGTGCGCTGTCTGTCCAAAAATAGACATCTTAATATCGTAAAGAAACTGAAAAGGACCCTAAAAGGTGTCACCTTCTAGGTACACGAAAAAGAGAAAAAGGACCCTAACTATTACTTAACTTATTATTTTATTTATTTTTAGCGTTCGACTTCTGTCGGTTCTGCGTGGTCATTGTGGTTTTTCATCTCCGCCACAACGGCCAAAGACCTCAAACTTCGAAGGAATTTCTATCCCAGATTCTATCCATTACATTTACATTATCCTATCTTAATTCTTGAGAAAGAAGCAGTATTTCCCTTTTTAATGTTCAGTGCTTAACAAGGGAATACCTGGTACCATTTTTATAACGTCTTTGGTATGACGCGGTCCTTAACTGAGGATTGAACCCGTGATTTAACTTATAAATACATCGAGTAATCAACCGCACAACTAAAAACTACAATGCATGATGAATATAGAAACACATGGCAAAGTTATAAAAATGTATTTATACATGCACATATCATGAACTTTACATAACGGTCAGATTCACCAGATAAACAACAGAGAAACTACAATAAACGTATCCAACAGTATCGCGAACATACACTCAATGTATTTTTGTTTGCATTTAGTGAATCGGACGGTTATTTAATTTTCAAAGCATTTATATGTACATGTAATAGTAAGAGTACATTTGTCAGTTTCGTAATGATATTAAAATGCCGAAGGGCGCGAGCGTAGCTAGAGCCCATGGCGTCTTAATAGTAAAGAAACTTAACAAATGTACTCTATGTATTTTAGAACCTAGTATACGTTTGGACAGACTACAACGCAATATTTCCATACAGCGATATCTTAGCCGTCTTCGATAAATGAACTTTTAAAATTTCAAAAAATACAATTGGGCGACAAAATACTTGACCAATATCAGCTAGAAAAAGACAACTTTATCAGACATGCGTCACGAAACATTGGCAAACATTTACAGAAGGACTGTCCACGAGCAATTATCTGCCTTAGGAAATAAGAAAACAATATATCCCCGTTGTCTGGCTTACATTTATAATTGAATTACGATGATAGTTTCCAATTGCCATGAAAATAATTTGATAATAAACACAGACAATATGAATATTGGCTAGGATTACATGGATAGCGTCACGTGAGGCAAACGATTGTATTAAAAGAAATTCCATTACCAGACATTGTTCACTCTAATTCGAGCAAAAGCATGAAATACGTCCAGCATGTTCACGGACTGTTTATATCGTACACGCAGTTTTTTCTGTAAAGTTATTGGACGTCTGCAGGGCACATACACAAGTAGAATTCAACACGCCAACATATCAAATTTAGTGTCGTTTATATGACAGAGGGTTTCAGGGTTCTGCGTTACTAAAGCAGGTACGCTTAACGTAAAGCTACACAATTCGGCTCACACTATACAAATCGTAATCAACTGGTCATGACATATGCGTACACACATTGTACAATACTTCGGAGTGTGGTAATGTACATGTATGTGTATGTATGGTATATAGCACTGTTAAGTACCAGTGTACATCCGTATATTTGATTGCTGTTAGTGTAAGTGCCAGAGTTTGTAACGTATCCAATGATACATTGAGGCTTTGATTCTTATAATGAAAAACAAGTTCACACATATCAAAACAATTGTGTTACTTTTTCTATGCAAATATAATACTGAACTACTGAATTTAACCTTTCCATTTGAAACATGTGGCAAAACAGAAATACAATTCATATCAGTATGTGAAGATAAGAGTGTTTGCAGTCAGGTCAGCCTACACATCCGTACTGTCTGACCAGGCTCTATACTGTTGGCTGCTCAAATTCATATTTTGATCTTGATATCCCTAAAATTTACAACGGATTGTTCGAAATTAAATTTAGACAGGTCCATTGTTGAAATTTAAAAAACAAATTCTCACTGCTTAAAATGTGAATACAAAACGTGGAAGAATGACTGCCGGTTTTGTACTTTTTTATATATAAACTCGAATTTTTATGATATTTTTTCTTGACAACTTTATTTTAGCCTCTTATTTCTTATTGTTTAATGAAATGTGAAGATTGCCCAAACCAATGATGTGGACAAATGGTAATTTGCGTATTTCTAGATTGTATGATATCACATGAAACAGTGTCACGTCCGTCACATATTTTGGTATACTGAGAAAATGTTTTCGGGTCTTTTTTCATTTATTTACATTAAATATGTTTTAAACTACCATCACTCAAAGTTTCATAAAATTCTCATTGCTTGAAAACAAATGGTGAAACTACCGCACTCGTCTTTACACAACAAACACTCCAGGTTCCTACTACCACACATGCAAATAACAGATTTATCGACAAAGTGCATGTAACGGTAGACTTGAAATGTTCATAAGTCAGCCGCCTGACAAGATAAGGTATTTCGAGACATTCGTCTGGCTATGTAATATGCATATCTGTGTTGATGTCAATGCAACGGGAGACATAAATCACGTGATATGTACATATATAGATGACTGTACCAAGCAGTTGTACTTCAATGCGACTAAAGCCAGCTGACATGTGTGCTGTCTGTAAGCAGGCCAATGGCTAATAACACTCGAGATTGACTTAATTACATTGAGGTCACAACGTAAATGAATGTATATTGTTATATATATAGTTGTAAGATTTATTCCGAAACCTTTTTAAAATAAAGATGTTTTTTTTTCTATTTATAATTATTACCCCGCAAAGGAAACGTCTAGATCAACAAGGTATACATAAAAACATGATGAACGCTTAATGGGAACAGTTTTGCTACACTGGTTCCGATCTTTTAAAGTGAAACCAGGCTCTGTTTCCCCAAAGAACTGATGTCGGGAGATTTCGCACGTAACATAAACGAGCTCCCACGAGTGTTTCGTTCGTTCAACTAAGATGACAAGACTGAGACTGCGACTACTTGGTGATATCGGCATTGTCATAGATCGGGCAAATGTTTGTCTAAGGAATTTCTCAGGGAAATAACTCGTCCCCAATTTCTAAACCCCGTAAATCGATGTTTGGCTATTTTGAGTATATGATATGGTTGTAATCGTTAAAGCTCTTTCCATTGGTACTACATGCATGGTTCTAGAATGGATGCAACTCAATCTCTTATTTCACACATTGCCTATTTTGACAGCTGATATTTTTCGACAGAAATTACTGGGGTAGTCTGTAAGTATATACATTACCTCTAGGAGTAACACATCTTTACAAACGATGCATCGACATATTCCAAGGGATAACATGTTTATTAATTATAGTACATGTAACGTGTTTTCAGTTCAAGTTTCTAAAACAACAAACGCCATATAAAACCAATGATCACAAGTTCATCTGAATTCCATTAAAAATGTAATACAAATAGTTAATTGAAATATTAACAATAATACACATGAATTTATATAACTCAGAATTTGATGAATCCAGTCCGGGTTACCAGCCTCAAGTGGGAAGATCAATGCAGGAGAAACCAGTGTATGTGTGTGCGTGCGCGTGTGTCTTAGAGTGTGTAAAGATACGGAAGAGAGACCCGTTATCCTGGAGGCAACATCATAATCAAGCATTACAATTGATATCACACACATGTCATAAACACTGTTTAAATAATTATATAGCTACTGATTTGCTAGGCTAACTCGCGTGTACTGCTCATAACACAATCATTTAGTTAAGTTTGCAGCCTGCTGTTATTAAGTTACGCCGCAAACCACGCAAGTATGTTTTAGCATATTTGTTAAGGTTACATGTAAAATAACACACAATCCGTCAGGCGCACCTTAAATACCAACAGTCATGATTGATTGACTATTATCTAACAATGTTTACGATATTCATTGGCATTAAACAAGTATTCCGTCTTTTAGGTATAAGAGACGAACATGGCCTGATTTACCATAATGCAGGGTGTTTACACATCATTTCTCCTGCAATATTATTATTGTGAGAAAATATACCAACTTTTAGAGAGAAAACGACAGCACGATTGTAAATACCATACTTTTAACTATTCCACAATAACATATTCCCTCCACGGTCAGCTTGATGTCCACCATAAAGTACATTGTCTGGTGCAGAGAGTATATCAATGTATTATCTAAACAACAGGAAACTGTCTGTTATTTATGAATAATATGCCAGATGAAAGATTTAATTAAAGCTATGTTTTTGGTGTTAATGACCAAATCTGTATATACTATAATCACAATGAAATACACAAGATGTTAGCAGCAGTGGATTTGTTTGACATAACTGATTTTTAAATTCTTTTTATTCAATTACATTTCATAAGTTCATTTAAAGGAGTTATGGTATGTATGGTACACAGTTGTTGTAAATTGAATGCGCGTGTTTCGTTAATATACACGTACGAGTAAAGGTACACTACGTATCAGATAGTTGCACGGGAGTAAGACTGTGTTAGAAATATACCTTGCAGGGTGGTACTTCTTGTGTTCCAAATATTTAACTGTAAGACAAGAGTTTTAGGCGGGCAGGAATAACTTTTGACACCGAACATATTGCAAAAAAACATTGAAGTTGTGTTCGTTCAGACACGAATTCGACCCAAGGGTTTTGGACGTAATTAGCCTAAATCCAAAATGGCCGTAAAATTGCATTTGAAACAAGTTAAATGTCAATAACTTCGTTGTACCTCATTTGATACCCTTATGCATGTATTATAAGCAGATAGGAAAGTGACCCAAAAATATCCTACGATGTCTAGGTGACGTAAAACACGATTTCTTTACAATTATGACGTCGAAGAAATAGTTTCCGAAAGAGTTCTTTCCCGATCAAAATGACCTTAAATATGTTGACGTTATGTTGAGTTTCTTGCCAGTTCTAGGATGAGCTGCTTGTCTGAAAATCCAAGGAATACAAATGGCTACGATAGGGCAATGTCTAGTGCAGAGTGCAAGACCACGGGCGCTGATGGCTTCTTTGTAATTTTGGTAAGCGGATCAGCTGTACCACCATTTCGGTTCAAAGTTCCTCATCAATACATTACATGACCATGGATTGTGTTCGTCCTATGTACCAAAGTGCTGAATTTCGTAGCATACGCGGCTAACAACCGTTGATGTCGACAGCCTCTCGCCGGTAGTAGTAGCGTTACGTTACTTCTCTGTTTCAAGTGTTACCATTCAGTTTTGTGATTTCTTTTTTTCGTATTAATTTTACAATTGTTTTTCTATTTGTTTCTATTGCAAGAGAAAACGAGAGGAAGAAACTGCGAACGAAATGAAAAGGAAAGTACGGAAAGTAGATAAGGACGAGCTCACTTTCAGAGCGGATATAGAGTGTAGACTGGTCAGTAAATGGAATTGAGAAATGTGTTACGCTGCCATGGAGAAAGAGCTACCAGAGGTGCTAGTTCTACATAGAAAACCATGCATTTTTTCGTTAAAACACGTAGCAAGGCCAGTTGAATTGTGTAACCAATTTAATGCAACATCTGTACAAATTAAGCACTGCCAAACTCAGATAAACTAGTTTAACATAAACTTCATCATACATGATCACGTTCACCTTCTAATTCAGTCAACGGCGGCATTAAATTGGATTGTTTACACTATGAAGCATGACTGTAGCCCTTTTGTGTACTAGTTTATACAGGACAAATATTAGAATCTTTTTTTAGCGAAAAAGTTTTATCACGTAACATGTGAATGAGGTTAGTTCTACTTACCAAATATATTGTTATAATATATATGTCGTCACTATACACTATAATTTTAGCCTAAAATGATTTCTTTAAAGCACATTAAAAACGGCTGCGTAGTTTTACGACAAATATTAAAATCAAATGTTCGTCTAAAGATCTGCCCAGTCTCATTAACAATCTCATTTGCATATGCGCGCACAGCCATATGCATACAAGGATGACTGAAATGTGACATGTCTTGGGTTTAAGAGGCTGCTAAAGATGGTTTAAAGTATGTCAACGTTGATTTGTTGTGTATTGATGTATTTTTGTCTGTTCTTTCCAAATAACTAATGCACGTTGCCGAAAGCTATTGTTTTTACTGATATTTTGGCCTCTGAACGTTCCTACATAGGTTTGATGTCGGAACTATGCTAAGTGTGTTTGAGCTAAATATGAAGAACACCGCATTTGCCAAACAGAAAAATAGCTCAATTGCGAAGGGTTTTCTTTGGAGAGCTGCCAGAGGTGCAATACGGAGAACTGCTGACAAGGAGTGTGGATGAGTATATGTACGTAACTAAGGCCGTGTGTACTTGCACAAGACAATGTCGTTCAACATTAGTTCTATATATGGAAATATGGATAATCGGCATAATGTAGCAGAATATAATCAGACACCACAGCAAATATAGAATTCAATGGTGAGTATAATGTACTGAGTGTGCGCAGTGCAATATGCTAATCGTCGATCCCCTTTGCGAATATTTATATTTGGCTATAGTACAGAACAGGAAATCTAGAACTATGAACCAAGAAATTGTTTCCGAATTATTTCTTTCAATAATATAAATGCCTATTAAAGAACGGCATCTTCACGGATCCCAAGAGGGTTAACGAACTGCTGTATTGTCTGGTTTGTGAATGGAAGATAAACACATGGCTATCAGGAAATCGATATGTCATGCGATAAATGCTTTTCTTGATTTCGTCGAGTCCTTACCGAAATATGAGTCAACGTCCAAAAATACTGAAGCGGAAAGAAGGAAACAGTTTACTTATCAATTTCAGCACAATGCATAAAGAATCACAAACCGTGACAATTGTTGAGTAAATACTAAAAGATACACTCTGTATCAAAAGCGACGGAAGGGTGTTGTTTATAGATGACATTAACCAAGAATTTATATCAAATAAGAGTAAATAGAGTACTTAATGTGTCCGGAGTGAACGTTTTGGTTATGACCTCTGCTGTTAAGTAAACGTTGACGTCCATAATTTACAGATAATATAACATGTATAGGTGCAAACTTAGTAATATATGTTTACATTCTTACTGGATTTGTTATATACTTGAGGTCGATTTTTTAAAGTCTGATATCTGCCCCGTGTGAATCGCTTATAGCATCACTGTGCATCCTTTAAAAACTGCTGAATTTCAATATATTTGAATTATTTACCATTTGGACGACATGCTATTATTTAAATGCATCTCGCGCAGTGTAATATGTATCCAATAGCTTAATATAGGCATCTTGCTTTAACAAATGGTGAATTTATCATTGACTTTCTCATACCATTAACTGCTGTTTACAACATACGCATGAAGATGAGTTTTAGAGGAATACACTAAAATTAGCTTAAAGACGAGTTTAAGCTTCGAAACGTTACACTAAATTACATGTTCAAAGGATTACGAGTCTTTATTAGTAACACATACACATGGAGATATGTTTCTTTAACGATTTCGTTTGAGATAGGTATATATAGATGTTTGTTAACGAGCAGTAATAACTATAAATGGGCAGTACTTGTCTTAACGAAGGCCATCAACGAGTTATGCATTCCAGAACAAACGCGCTGTGTAACTAAATACTTCTACTGTAAGCTGTGATAATAACACATGGCCTTTGATGGTTGCTGGAATGGATGTTAGATAATGGTTGTACAGGGCGAGATGTTTGCTCCTGATCTGTATGTTACGTATAAAACTGGCTTACATATTAACAACTTGCTATCTGCTACTCGTGTAACCCGTGCACATTTTAAGGAACGTGAAACCTTTCGACATTGTTGCAGAGTAAGGGATTTTAAGATATGACTATTTATGAAACATACCAACAGCAATTTAAAAACGAAAAACTTACTTAATTGGTACGCTCTTGACATGATTGGTATGTTTACTAGAATTAAAGAAATGTGTCGTCTATATGTGTCTCTAATTGCAACCTCAAAGGCCAAATAATCGTAATCAAACTAAAAATGTGTGTGAAGGTCACGGA
>ENA-OREC01001148-OREC01001148.1-marine-metagenome-genome-assembly--contig:-NODE-1148-length-12790-cov-11.748682_pt1 | contig 12790 bp, 7 predicted proteins | sample MGYA00248626_ERZ508543 | MGnify/ENA primary metagenome ERZ508543 (study PRJEB26211, sample SAMN05518279) | marine metagenome | isolation source: Puget Sound, Washington, USA | host: Bankia setacea... | reverse complement strand
CACCGATATATCCACTTTAGATGAAAAAAGGGTCATAAATCTACAAGAATGGTTATGTCACATTGTTACCCAGTTTGGCATTGCATTGATTCTTATTGTATGAAAAGTTAGTATATCTTTCCACACTTTTTAATATACACCTATAAAACTCTCATGGAAACACGTACTACGTACTTAAACATCTTCCGATTAACTCCCCCTGTGATATATATTTATGTAGTAGCTTAACCATTAATCACACACATATAACAATTCGCAGTATCTCATAGAAATCAGTCACTTTTGGTTTAATCATTCAACTGTTATTTGAAAATACTTCATGTCATCGCTGATCCATTTTATTTTTGTTTAACTAATTCGAAAAAATAAAAATGTCATGTCACCTTTGATATATGTGTGTTTGTATGTTATGTTCATCAGACAATGTACTTTATACAAATCGTAATAGACTTCTGTTCTGGTCTGTTTCACTGTTTAACCAATATGTTAAATGCTTTAAGGCAGATGAACCATGTGTTAACATTAAGAACCCAATTTATAAAAAGGCAACAAAAAAAGAAAAAAAGAATTGCGTCTGGGGTTTTTTTGCTAACGTTTATGAGTTCGTCATATATTATCAACTGTAGAGTACTACGGAACAGGAACTAGCTACCTCTATTATTTGTAGCTGAAGTTCCCAACCGGAAGTGGAACAGTATGCCCATCTCAACATACTGCTTTACTTTTAGTCGTAATGCAAATGTCCAAGATATCTATTCCATTCTCTGTACACATGTCTACATTAAACTGTATACAATTTCACAACAGGACAAATAAGTACTATACCACATGTACTATATCAACTAGTACAGTACAAATACAAACACGTTTATTATACACTCATAACAGAACAAATACGAACATGTATCGTACAAAACATATGAAAAGAAAATTACGGAAATGTTTACTATACAAACCAAAACAGAACAAATACAAACAACGTTACTTTACAAACCATAAACTGACAAATACAAACAACGTTACTTTACAAACCATATAATGACAAATACAAACAACGTTACTTTGCAAACCATAAAATGACAAATACAAACAACGTTACTTTACAAACCATAAAATGACAAATACAAACAACGTTACTTTACAAACCATAAAATGACAAATACAAACACGTCTACTGTACGAACAATAGCAGGACTAAAACGAGCGTATTTACGACACAACCCGTAACAGGACAAATACAAGAACGTTTACTACACAAAACATTATAGAACAAATACGTACATGATACAAACTGTAACAGGACAAATACAAACACGTTCTATATAACAGAGAAAGCTGGAATAGTACACAACTAATATAATCACTAACAAACTTGAGCGTTATCTTCTAGAGCAGCCATGCACATGTTTCTTACGTGCGAATCATCCAGGCCAGATTCGTCTAAAGAAATTAACCGCTACTTTTTAGATATATTTACAAATATAAATCAGAGCTAAATCGTGTTGGTTGTCACGAAAACATGATTTCTTTTATAACCAAAATGGGTATGCATGCTGTTGCACTTGTAACAAAACTTAACAGAAAAAATAACTTTAAAAAATTAATAAATCTCTAACTACACACGCCTCGTACTGCTGGGCTGCAGTCGAAGATTCCTATCAATAACCCGATGTTTAAACGTGTCATGCATGAAACTTAATTTCCTTCGAAGTGTGTCCTTAAACTGTGAGTACTCCATTTTTCTAATTATACATGGTATCCCGTGGATCACGATATTTCACAAAATGCATGATACAAATCACGCTTACCACGGACTTCTATTGCAAACATCTTCATACAATTGCGAAACAAGCGTGAGTACACAGGGACATCCCAAATGTAGCTGTCTAAAACCTCGCACAATGCGTTGCTCACCGACGGTATGTTAGTGTTTCAATACATTGTTACGAAATATACTTTTTGAGTAGCTATTTTGTTCTCAACATGCTGTATAGATGCGTCGAATTAACTTTCAAACGAATTCAATTGTATCGTATTTTGTCAGACGTATCACCACTCTAGCCGTTACAGAACTCAATCATCTTAGCTAATCAACGAAGCACTGTAACCATATATCAACACAGCTTTCAAGTGTACGTATATTAAGTGACTACGAAGAAAAACATTATTGTTCGAAACAACCCGACTATTACTTACTTACCGATACCTAAATAACTGTATGTGTTATTATTCAAAACTGTTGGCTTGAATGTACGTGTGACTATATATACAAGCCTCAGAAGTTTTAGTTTCAAATACAGAACAATAGAACGCCTTCAATAATACTCTATTCACAATAATCGAAATTTGCTGACCACTGGTCTTTTCTAACAAAGTGGCTGCATACATCTCGCTTACTCCATCAAACATAAAGTCGAAAGTACCTGTTTGATATGGATCGCACATAAACAAAAGGTTTTACGAGCAAATAAAATATGCAGCATTTGCAAGCCAGAATGATGAAAGGGCAAATAAATTCTGCATCTGACACTGACCACACAATGAAATCATATGCATTCATATATCCATTGGTCAGATGCGGTTACTTGCTCAATAATACAATCCCATGAACCATTCATCTTTATATATATATATATTCTCTGTTACCGTTTATGGCCCCATAACCACAGCCAATATTCATAAATAGAAACGACAGAACACTAATGATGATTGCGGTGAGCCCTGTAACATCGATGTATGTGCTTGTGAATTAACTAAACAGTTGTGTTGTTACATTGTCCGTGCAATCAAAGCTTGTCATTTATAAGGCTACTAGGTCAGTTCAGTTTCCTTGTAAACATTAAAATTGCTGATTTTCAATATTGAATGCATCACGATAATCATTCAAGATGCCATTTACGTTTTTTTATGATTTACATTTTTACACTATAAAACTTCGCTAAATTACTGGAATTAGCAAAAACGAGTGTTTCTCTTTCGCTTCATTTTAGCTTCTGCATTCACAAATGCCCCACTTTCTCAATGTGCCTTAAACTCTTCTGTAATACCCCTGTGTCACATAGTTCATTTGGTTGCATCATTTGCGTATACATTTATCAATTAATGTATCCACCGTGTTAAAACTGGGATGGCGTCTGGAGAGATTCTGATTTCTGAAATGGTAAACATGTTGATGAACCTTTGATGGCGAGTGCAATACAGGGGTCCATTTAATATATATGCCTAGGTATACTAATTGTCCATATGCGCAGTATACTGTTCTTCCATTCGTCCGTTTATATTGCTAGGTTAGATGTCAGTCCTATAGGTTAGATTATGAATGACGATGATGATGACGACGACTATGATGATGTCAACTACGATGAATGATGATGACGACGATGACGATGATGATGACGACGACTATGATGACGACGACGACGACGACTATGATGATGTCGACTACGATGACGACGACGATGATGATGATGACAACAATGATGATGGGGAGGATGGTACATATCTCAATAAGAGAAGAGAAAACATTAACCTTAATAGTTTATATAACAAAGTGAACAATATGTTTCTGTCACTTATGTTTTGCCTAGTGAGCCAACCCTAATCACGTATGGAGGACAGAACTGGAACCGTTGCATTTATTGGTTGCAGATGTTACTCCCTTTGGGCCGTCCTGCCTTCGTCAACCAGATATTTCATTCACCTGGCCATGTAAAGCGTAACTAAGTTGTATCACATCATTTCCTGATTCTGTCAATTTCCTCGGTTTCACTATATCATTGAGCGCATCTACCTTGTACGCCGGTAAACCGTTAAGTACCTATGCCTTGTCAATCAAACTCGAGTAGGCAGTCTTTACAGTCCGAACCTTAAATGCTTTTTACTATCGGTGTGAATAATGAGAATATTCTAGTCATTTTGGTAATTAATTTGGACACTTTGATGGCTCTCGCTGACAGTTATGTATAGTGACAGAGAGAGACTACATACGTCCGTGCTTGTGAGACGGCCTATGTAAAACGCGTCCTCACCACCTTCTATATAAAGTCTGACAGGATGATACGTATGCTCTCAGACACAACCTACCATCTTAACATATAATCTGTGAAAACAAAAACATTCACACTATTTGATAAACTGTTGGATAACGAGATTATATAATATTTACAGCGTAAGTATTGTTTATTTTATATTTTAACTTATACATTTTACAATTATTTAACTGTTGCAATATGGACTGGTCTTACATTTTGTTCATAGTTGTATAATCAATATATTTACTTCAATAATTGATTTTTTTTATTTAGATAGGTTGTATAGATTAGCTTACACTGCACGTTTACAATCGGTATGTTTATGCAATTGAATTGACGTTGAAACTGTTATTATGTCTCAAATGTTAGTCTTCAAGCGGTATATGTTATATCAATGTTTCGATACAGGAAATGGTATTTTTTCGACATTTTATATTTTTTATTGGACACATGTTGGGGGCGAAATAAATGTGAAAGTATATCATGTTAATATTTGTTAACTGATAACTATAGTGTTCTTACTTGGGCAGTTGTGTATTGTTTAATGTCGACAGATGTATCATTGGCATCATAGTGGGTCTCTTTGAGTGCTTCCTTATTCGTCTTTGGAATACTTTGTCATAGTGCGCGTTATGAGTACCAATTATTGTAATATTATACTGCCACCTACGTTACCGTACTCAACATGTTCTCCGACCAGAAGTTAAAACTTGTCTCATCTGCGTACATGTCTTCTAGATAGGTTTATGTTTTTTGTTGATGACCGCTTGTAGCAAGGTTATCATGTAATGAATGGTTTCAGTTCGTAGTTGTAAATGTACTAGTGGTAACGAAGGTAGAGCAGGGAAATGTGAGTACGCACGGTCACTTACTGGGGCCTTACTGTTCATAAATGCATGTTTGTTGTCAACAGATATAAACAGTTTACAGACGGGTGATCTTGCAGGCTTCTGACGCGTCACAGCAACAGTGTCCGTATTTACTGCTGTTAGTTTATGTTTAAGTTGCACAATTAACTGACTCTTTCTCCCACAGTTTCCGCTCTCAAAATTTATGATTTCTGATTTCACGAGTGTCACAATAATGTATGGAGCAGTCTATACACTGTAAATCAACGGGTGAAAAAATGAAAATGACATGCTATAGAAAATGACCAGAGAGACAGTATATTCCAAATTCTTCGAATAGCTCACTGCTCGTAGTGTCTGCTTTGGAAGATGACACCCTAACATTATGTGTATTATGATGCGAGGGACCGAGTGGTACCAGGAAATGATTATGGCTATAAATTTGTCGGAGTTATGTCACAGCTAAGGTTGCATTTAAGCTCTGGTTGGTTAATTAAATAAGTTGCAGATACGGTGGGAGGCAGTGTAGTATTGTTTTCACTTTGTCTCGGTAAGTAGTGCGGTTTGTGTGCGGCTTCTGTGTCATTAGTCGGGTTTATTTAAATGCGGACATATTTTACAATACGTTGTTAAATTGTGTTGTGTTGTTTGTATAATCAGTTTGCGGATCTGACTAAAGTGATGCCTGCTATTCAGTGATGTCGAGTTGATACAGTTGAGCACTTGGCCTGTACAAGGAAGCAAGTCTTAGCGTTTTGCATAAGCATATTGAAATAAATGTGTCACTGTATCCACTAGAAAGGCAAACAGCACCTCATTTACATGTGGAATTGTTTAGCAAATGAACAATCTGTCCAACAAAGTGTGCGGGGTTTTACATGCAGTCGCAATGTTCATCTGAAGGGTTAAAATACACAAGCGTAAGCGTTTCGGATCTTACAAATGATAGCAATCTCATTATGTAAAACAATTCCTTATATCTAAAACAATAGCATAGTTAAGGACATAATTTAATTTCTGAATAAGATTGAGCTTATCTATGATAGTGGGTTGAAGTGATGTTGTTTCATCTTTGCTCTGAATGGCAGTAGTCGACGATAATCTGTACCTACAGTATGAAACAAGTAATGTACTTTACGCAAGGTGCATGCTGATGCTCTTTAAGCAAATGAACAGAATACTTTTTTTCATTATAAACTTAAATGTGTTAAAGTCAGTCTAGTGTGTGACATAAACCTGACGTGATACCCTGTGTCTAGTGTTTGTCATAAACCTGGCGTGATACCCTATGTGTCTAGTGTTTGTCATAAACCTGACGTGATACCCTGTGTCGTCATTCGAGAAGAATACTTAAAAAGGAAGCATTAGTCATAACTTGATGAGTGCGTGATATATGTTGTAATATTTCGTCGTTATCTACAGTTGGACACGATTTCAGTATTGGCATGAGTTTCTACATAACATTGACCTGTACAAAATAATTTAAAGGTGTAATCATGTGCATTGATATCATTAAAATTGAAACATAAAATTCGAATTTTGAATAAGTAGCGCTTCTTGATTCCCCTAGTTATGTATACATACCAGTGGATAGTAAACGTCAGCGTAAACAGATGCGGTAGATTTAATAAAAAGCGAGGCGTCTTTTAATAAAAAAAGACAAATGTATGACCAAATGTTTCTCCCCGTCCCAAATACAGTTATGTTTTGTCATCGGTTTTTGTAAATCAGCGCGTATCTTTACCATTGGACAAGAATTGCCAATCGAGTCATTGAATGCAGTGGTTCTCGTTTTTTATATTTTCATGTCTACTTGTTCGCTTAGTTTTTGCTGTTTCTGCATGGTGTCCATAAACTAGATATTCATATATCAGTGGGTCGTAAGCTGTTACAACTTATCAATGCGCCACCTGATCGTTGATTCGTTCATTGTCGTGCGAGTGCTTTTATAGTTGTATTTCTTGATAGACTCATTTCTCAAATTTACACATTTCCTCTTAATCTCATTAGTTTATTTCATTACATATATTGTTAGTAAACTCATCGTCTACCATTGGCCGAATAGGGGTAATTAAAATCATGGGAAATGTATTAATACGGCCTTTAAATACACCACTACTGTCAGTTGTTTGACCGTGCGCGCCCAATGATCAAAGCACGTTTTGGTTTGGTTAATTAAAACACGTGTGTTCGTAATGACTTATACACCGGTAGGATACGCGCGTAAAACAGAGAATGAAACAAGATTTGATAGGGAGACGTTTGATCTGCTTGTTCAAACTACTGGACAGCCCACGTGACAAGTATGAACAAATAGTGCGTCAACACATACATGTCAATGAAGTTTTTTTTCACTGATGAGATGAATGCGTTACTACAGGTCCCGTGAAAAACAGTAACAACACTTCGACGCTTAAGCCAGTCAAACAATCCAACACTAATTACCAATCAGAATAGTGTCAAGGTTTCCTTGTTTGTTTGCTCATTTGGTTTTTGGTTGACGCATTGTTTGTAAGTGTGAGGTAACCGCCACCAAATTACGATGTTTTCGACACGCCCTGAACTGTCAATATCACTCACTCTACCTACTGCGTGAATTGGAAAATCTAATTAGAATGATTCGCATGATGTTCTTATCAATTTCACCTTGAATTGTAACACTCTGTCCGAAAGAAGGAAAGCGGCATTTGAGTTTGATTATGGGTTTTGTTTGACTGTCAATCTCAAAATTAGTAGACAGACGAAACCGAAAGTATTACAGTTATTGCATGAGATGAGGTATGTACATGAATTTACTTAAGTTTATAAAATAAATCTTTAATGTCTAAGATTAAAAACTGCAAGGATTATTGTTTTTAAAGGCGATTAGGAATGTTGAACCATTTTTTGAAATCGTTACTTATCTGTTGCACCAAGAGTTTTATTGACATTCTCACAAGTTTGGTGTCAAATTAAATTTTGTTTAGTTTATGTTTAAATCAATGTATTTTGGCATAATTTTTTAAAACTTTGTTTGCGTGCAAGAATTGAAATAAGTGAAGCTTTTGGGTGTACTATTTTCTTATTTAACGAACTCGAATTTAATGTTGCGTGCTAATAAGATAATGTAATAACATATATCAGATTAAGATTCGATGCATATTCAATTTTAAAATTAATCAAAATACACGATTTAATAATCAGTGTGCTAGATTGGCTAATGCGCGTGCAAAATTTAAATGAAAGATCTCTACTGAAACACGGAACCGACAATTGATATAACGCGACTTCACGTGCAAATCGCAAATAAAATTACCGATACGCGAATCTAATAGATGATGTTACGCGACTTCCCGTGCAGATCCGCAAATAAAATTACCGATACACGAATCTAATAAATGATGTTACGCGACTTCCCGTGCAGATCCGCAAATAAAATTACCGATACACGAATCCAATAAATGACATTTTTCACCCACGCATTCAATTCGGCGTTACGTAATACCAGGCTCGCATTGCAGAATCGGGTCAGAGGCTAGTAGCCCCTTAGTTAGTGTGTGACAGGGTTAGTTGTGCGATTGACACGGTGTTGACATCATTGACAGCTCACAGTGTCAAAAGTACCATTAAAACACGATGGTTTGAGTGTTTTTTTACACTTAGCGACAACACTATACAGGCAGTCCCGCGTTATAAAATACAATACGCTAGACAAACAATCAGGTCTAAATTTTCTTAACGACGCCATCAATCAAAGTTTCGAGTTAATTCTGATAGCATGTGTATTTGTTAATTGCTGGTGTATACGTGCATTTCTCTCAACTTGTTGTTGTTGTAGCTGTTGTAGATATTGTTGTACATCCAGAACTAGGTCGCCATATATCATCAAACGGCGGAACTCAAAGGAAAAATATTATTGAATCGAAATTAATAACATACCCGAATTATAATTTGTTATGGTGTACGTTACGAAAATTGGAACTATACCGTTATGCGGGGTGTTTAACGAGTAACTGTCACATATGTAAGTAATACGTTTACATTAAAAAGGCTGTTATAAAAGTAGTGCGTTCACTACACGGTAAAGGGTTGTGTAATAGGAATGATGCAGAGTGTGTTAACAGATTGGGTGCAAACATGGGACTGGGATGATACAATTTGGGCGAAAAACAAGCCCTAAAATAGCACATTTACTCCACGTACACGAATGAAACAATTGAACACATCGTAGATGGCCATGGAGTGGCGGGGGAATGCAACAAAAACAAAAACTAGCTACTTAAAGTTTTTGCTAAATTCATTACAAGTGCACAAAGACATGCCGCATCTTAAACGCGACTAAATGGTTTTGTACATCTTCGTTTAAAGTACAAGAATGACTAGTGTCTCATGAATCTTAATGTTGTACATGCAGTTAGGTAAATGGACCGGTACACATTGTTCAAAGACCATTTAACAATATGTACTCCCTCCTCCCATACGCCCCATTCAAGAAATTAAAGTTATGGCCCTAATGGAATCACATATGATTAGTTTTTAATCTGTCTTCTTGATCTAAATGAAGTGATTAGCCGAGCGTTAGTTGAATGATGAGCAGAATACAACCAATGTATAACAGACTCGCATGTGTACTTTAAATCACAAACTGAAAGAATGCGAGACAGCAGTATTATAGGCTCTGCAGAATGAATTTATCAGCGTGCGCACGTTTCCACTAACCGGTTTACGGCGTATGAGTTATGGCAACACTTTCAGGCCTTGTGACACAACAATTGCATATTTATAACACCTTGCCGCACCATACAAAAGGATGCACTCGAGAGCAAGTTACCAGACCAGATTTATCATAATTATTTTTTGCACATAAATCTCCATTCCAAAAACTGAAGCAAACGTAAATCAGGGCACAATTAAATGTTGAGGCAGTCAATTTGGGTCGTAAATATTCCGACCAAGTTAAAACATTCAGTTATAAATGAATGCAGCAATGACGGTTGTCCATACAGTACAAGGGAAGATAGAGAACTAGGAGATATCAATTTGCGTATTAATTAAAAGTCTACTTGATGCGCTGCCTTAATTGACTATCAAACCATTACTGGAGAAAGTGCCTAGTTTTTTTCCTACTATTAACGACTGGCATGCGAGGTTTGAAACAGAGAACACTGGTGTAAAAAAGCTATATAAGGTACATTTGTGGAAGAAACAAATGAGTCACAAGAAGTGGCAAATAAGGAGAGAATTTTAACAGTATTAAACTAATGAGCTCTATTTTTTCCGATTTTTTAATTACATGTTTTTTACAAAACGACAAGTACATGTAGAATACGTTAAAACAAGCTCGTTTTTATTGTAACCATTTTGTGATGTTAACTTCAGGACTAATGTATTCCTATTTAACCAACTATACATGTACTCGTTTGACACATTAACCCAGTCTGTGTTTACTCTCTCATTGTTTAATTGACTCCGCGTTTTGAATGTTTGCTAGAATAAACATAATTATCACTGTTTTTTATCGTATTATATGAGGTGTCTGTAGTCGGGGTTTGACTAGTTTGATAAAGTGGTCGCTCAATCTCACCGGACATGTCTGCATAAGTCACCTTGGACGATGTCTGCATAATTAACATGGACGCTTGGTAGCGGGGTAGAAAACGCTGACACACAGGTCGTTTTTTTTGGTAGAGCGCATGAAGAATCATGGACTAATGACGTTACCTTGACGGACTCGCAATAAAAAAAAACGACAAGAAACGTCAAGTTAGTAAATTGCGTCCGTGTATTGTTTCATGGCGTGTGGTAATTGTATTTGTCTGGCCCTCCCATTACGAGTCCCCTAAGGGCTTCCTCTTACAAATGACTAACTGTTAAACATGCGCTAAAATGAGTTACACGGATTCATTTAATATGGAAATTGGAGGTCTGGGTGTCGCATATATCATAGCAAACCTTCATGTAGATGGAGATTCCAATGTAATTCATGTATTTATTCAAACGTACTGGATCATCTTCATGGGGAACAAGGTTTACCGTTTGTACTTAACCACTTACGGCCTTGGGCATGGGTTAACTCCATTCACAAGGGTGATCTTAGAATATAATTTATACTTGTCCACCTTCCAACAAACAAGGGTACGATATATAACCCTCGTTACCTACATCATAGTCACTGTCAAGTCTAGTTACATCAAACACCTTAGTTCGGCCAATCTAACAAAGCTGATGTTTCAACCGTTTCTAAGCCGCCGTACATGTACCTAGTCTGTAATTTATTCTATGGGGTATATATTCCATTCTTACCTGCTCTAAAGGTACGCGGGTTAAGTGTGTTAAACCAACAAAAAGCCCACAGAAAATATATTTAATTATTGCATAAACATCTTGATCCTTTGAATATATATGCAGTGTAATATTATTGCATTTTGAGAAGTCCAAAATAGATCCAAACTGCAGAACATGTTGTTTTTACATCACTCAATACAAACGTACATTGTAAATGAAGGAGCGAGGCGGTTCACACCCGGTTAAAACCGACATGTACACTGTACGTATAAAGTGTGCCAAACTTACTCTGAAATATCATATCCACCCGCTTCAACTTAGACGAAGGGTGCTGGTCGCTCTGCAAGAACAGGGGCTTTATTAATTTTAAGATTTCAAATAATAAAGAGCTGACTATGGATCAGGAATACTGGATCAACGACATGTGAGTTATTCTGAAAATGTTCATAATATAGAGATTAAATTTTCACTCAACTTATTTAATAAAAGTAATACATATTTCATAAAAAATAAAAAATTCTTAAACAATAATACATATTTAATAAACAAAAACTACATATTTCATAAAATTATACAAATGTCATAAAAAGAAATACATATTATTAAATATTAAGAAAATGCGTTTGAATGTGCAATGACAAATAATTGTTTTAAACGCGTGTGAATTGTATAACGTAAAATTTCATTGACATTAATGTGACATAATGGTTGACTATTATATAGCTAAGTCTAGTTTAAAGAGATTGATTCACTTTATTCTTCACGTCACTTTAAGGCATGCGTATAGGCTACCTCTGCGATAAAATTTGACAATTAATTTATACAAAAAACATGTCAGGACTTGTTACGCTGTATTTGATGATGAAGAAGTTTTTTTTCGGGAACGTCGTATTCCAGTAATAACAATGTAAATGGGTCTCGCTAGATGTCGTAGACACGTATGTGACTATTTTAATTAAGTTCACGGTCGGAATGAAAGTTAAAGATATCTGTCCAATTCTATTTCTGGTATATCCTATTTGATTGACATCTTAAGAGTATGAATTAAATCAGCTTCTTTTTCGGAAAACAATACTTATCTCTTTGTCGAGTCGATGCCCTTTTTTATTATTTATAATATGCAGTTTATATAATCATCGGTAACATTGGGCCACCGTAGTTTGGTTTAAACAATATCTTATTTGTAAACATGGTTATATTACATACACAATTACAGGATTGGGAAACAAGTTATTAAATTATATTAATCCCGCTCCATCTTAGTTTACTGGCATCGTCAAAATTGTTGCAACTTGATTTGTTCATTTGTATTTGACTTAGGCGTATACTGTATAAGAATCCGTGTGTTATAAAACGCGTATCTTTTAAATAGCAGTACTGACACAATGTCATATTAAGTTCATGCAATCGTTTGTGTTTAAAGGGATACGTTTAGAATATGGGCTGATGTATTCTGATATTGCAACTTATGATTGTTTTATGTATGCAGCTATTCGGATGGTCTAGAGAATCCCCATAATGTTATGTTGTACTGGGAATTACTCTATTGTTTCGACTGAGTGCTTTGGTTGCATTTGAAGTAGTCTTTATCACCATCCGGTTGTGTTGTATTTCTGGCTACTCTATTGTTTCGACTAAGTGCTTTGG
>ENA-OREC01001147-OREC01001147.1-marine-metagenome-genome-assembly--contig:-NODE-1147-length-12790-cov-14.335798_pt1 | contig 12790 bp, 6 predicted proteins | sample MGYA00248626_ERZ508543 | MGnify/ENA primary metagenome ERZ508543 (study PRJEB26211, sample SAMN05518279) | marine metagenome | isolation source: Puget Sound, Washington, USA | host: Bankia setacea... | reverse complement strand
GAGTTATCTGTTGAGAAGAGTTACTAAGATTCCTGTGAGTTATCTGTTCAGAAGAGTTACTAAGATTCCTGTGAGTTGAGATCATGCGTCCGAAACTCAGTTTTTGTGCATTGTCGTTTACGTTCTGTGTAGAGGTTTAATGCTGGAGCAAGAAAAAGTGTTTTGTTTAAGATGTTTTCAAAGGGTTTGAGTTAATAACCCCTTGAACGACATATGAACATCTTTAGAGGCTGCTGTACTGCAGGCCCTGTTGATTGGAGGTAAACATTTGCTTGGTAAAATGATGATGTTTAATTTGAAATAAGACTTCAATTAGAAAATTGCGTTTCCAGTAATTGATCTACTTAGCACTGACTTAAGGAGATTTTGTTTGGACATCGCAACAAAGTTTGCTATTATAAAACTTACTATTCGTGCTGTCTCAAGTATCAAAAATACACAAACATTTACCCTATAATAACTACAGAATATAGTGGATGCACTGTAAACCTTTGTGTTGTTTTGTGATTAAATATACATTGATAACAAAGTCTTCTCTCTTTTTTTCCAGTTATAAAGAGACATCAGTGGGTAGTAACAGATCGTCTCCAACAGTGACAGAAGATGTGGTCAGTTCCAACCATTCTATTGTACAGGGTGATATTTGGGGGACGGGCAACACAACGGAAAGGAGTAGCGTGGACTCACAATACTCTTGGGATGTAAGTACACAACATAATATATTGTCATTTAAACTACAATGTAACTTCTTAATGAAGACCACCCATTGTAAAAGATAAAGTGGTCTTTGTGGACACAAGTGGGTTTTTAAGCATGGTGACATACATAGAAAATGTGTTAAAAGCATACTTTATAGTGAAAATATGCTAAAAAGACCACCTTTAAAGTCAAAAAGTGCTCTTAATATGAAGTTGGTCTTAATAGAAAGTTGGTCTTAATAGAAAGTTGGTCTTAATAGAAAGTTGGTCTTAATAGAAAGTTGGTCTTAATAGAAAATTGGTCTTAATAGAAAGTTGGTCTTAATAGAAAGTTGGTCTTAATTGAGGTAGTTTCATTGAAAATATCTGCCTGGTTTCACAGAATTAAAATTCAAGCTCAAACTCAGGTTATAGTATGCATGCCTGTAGAGTTGTTCATATAAATGTTTTAAAACTATGAATGGAAAGCGGATGTAAGACGGTGTTCAGTTATTATGCTAAGTCATTTTCCCTATCCCTTGATTATGAGGATTGCCCCCATTCACAAGATGTGTGCTACTACTTCTTTCATGCTTCAAATAACTTCATCTTTACATCTTACACATATATTCAACCTGCGATTAACTCAGCACGGGGATTAAGTGCATGTTAAATTGATTTCATTTAGCGCCCTCATTTACATGGAAAACTGTTGTCAATGATCAATCAGGCCATAGTTAGAATATTCTACCGTGGTTCTAAATATGGCAAAAAATAGAACTTCCCTTGCTTTTAAAGTGCATGTAATAATATTGATAGAAAGAGATGTAAATATTTGCGCAACATGTGACAAATTTTATTAGGTGCGTTAATAACTTGAAAAACTAATTTTATCATGCACATGCTTTTCACATTTAAACTCAAAGGGGCTTGTTGATAGGGACTATGAACCGTTACTGTTAAACATGTTCCTACACAAGTTTTAACAATTTTGTTCAAACAATTTAATTTTTAACATTCTCACACCCGAGTTCTAAAAATAAGTTTGGTCAATGTTTGTTTATTTGTACTTCTTCCTGGTTATAACATATTTAGTAGATTCACATTTCTGTCAGATTCGCTCCCTACTATATATATAAGCATAATGTTTTGACTTGTTGCTACAAAACAGATTGCGTGGTGTTACATGATCAACGGTTCTAGCCATATCCCAGTGATAGCGCTACATTGTATAGTATTAATAACCACGTGATAGGGACGTGTTAGAATGGGGCATTACATTTTAATAGGGGAAAAAACGAAATCTTGATAGAGGGTCCTTGAAAAACTTGGAGTATGCGCGAGCGTGAAAACAGTCATCATTGATTGGAATTAAATACAAGCTTGTTTTTGCAAATTTTATAAGGATGTTCTGTTGTTAATGTAAATTCATATTTGTGACTGTTTAAGATAAGTTTTAAACCACAGTTTTTGTTATCTTTCTTAAATAAAGTGTAAACAAACAAACAAAAATGAACTTTTTCATATTTCAAAATTTGAAGCAGCTACACCTTTGCCCCTTTGATTCTAGAACATGCTCCCCTGACATGAAACTTACTTATATAGACAAGTATTTACAAAGAATTTAGTCCTGGAAACCTCTGTATTGTTAGATATGTATACCTCTTCCATTTATGCATTTATCTAGTTTTTTGATACCTGTAACAACACAAACAAGTTTGTTCTTACGTTCTAAAACCATGCATAAGTTTTCTTCAGTTCTTTGATACTTTAATGTGTTTTTTTACGGGCCTCATACGTCAAACATTTGTTCCTTAACCTGTCACTGTGACCTATGTATATTTAATGCATCGCACCTTAGTGGCCTGTCTGTACTGATTGAAATCACATGTCTTGGCAACGTTTGATTTGTTAGATTATACCTACCTCTTTTCACTCCCAGATATATGTATTGATACACTTAAATTACAAGTGAAAAAGACACTCCTTTTGAATGAAAGAAGACATTCCCTATCAACTACATTTCCAAATATTAGTAACCCAATGTTTCTAATAGCTACTCTTAGAAACCTATGTTTTAGGCACCTATACTTATCGTCTTGTCATTTTTCAAATTTCTCTTCATACCACAATCACTTAGGCAAAAAAGGCACATCAAAAACATTTCCAAGCCAAAAAAGACAATTAAAGAAACACAGGTGGATTTAAGATCTCTGGAAGTTGTACATTCATAGTGGAACTGTATGGAAACTATGATACAAATATAGCTCAAGTATTGGAAAACACCTATTTGATTGAAATTTGTTATGTTTATATATGGTTAATAATTGATCCACTTAAAATCAATACACTATAAATTCTTACTATTTTTTTGCTGTCATTTAATTCAAAACAGACTGAAGTGTTTCCTGAATAAGGCCGTAGATAGGAGAGTTTGGCACTGTGCTTGTAAATTATGTGTGTAAATATTATCGCTGAAGTAGTAGTCAATTACGTCAACTCTCCCGATGATCAAATAATATGGTAACGCTTCAGAGTTTCTGTGGGTTGTACGGAGTGAACTTGACTGTAAAATCATTGTTTTGTGTTTACATACATGTAGCTAAGCATCAGGTATTGATAAAATTCCTTTCTAAACAAATGAAACAACTACCAATATCATTTTCATTTTATTAATACCCCACCCACCCAAATTACCAGTATTCTTTCGATAGTTTGTGTTTTTTGTTTTTAGTTGTTACACCTGTTAAAAATCCAGCCCTTGTGTCTTTAGATTAATAAAAAGATGAAAATATGGTGTTTGTGAGTTAAGAGAGATTTTTTTATATAAACAAATAAAATTGAAATAATATATGAATGTGAAACAGGTGGCCTTTGTTTGAAAGTAAACCATATTTTTATTTGTTTATTTTTTAATTTTTGTTTGTTTGTGTATGCATAGAGATAAAATATATAAATAAATATGACAATGTAAATATTCATTTCTTAAAAATTGGATAGGAATTATTTTTAAGTGTTTATACAAAAGTTAGATCTATATCAACATTTGAAATAAGAATCTTGAAGTGAAAATTAGTGGAAAATGGTAATAAGAGGCTTAAATTGATATAAAAAGAAATGTTTACTAGGCTGAGAAGAATTTCAATTTTTGGATTAGATTTGTTTAAATAGAACCTACATTAGTAATATTTGGGACATGGGATGTCAAATTTCACAGATGAATTGAAATTAGCAAGTGTAACTCCAATTTGAATGAAGACCACTAATCATTTTGCATGCAGTAGAATTGAAATTGAATATTTTTGAATATATTTTTACAAATTCTCGTTATAGAACTTATTTTGATTTGAGATGTCAGTTTAATTTATTTTGCTCTCCAAAAGTTAAAAACCGAAAGTTTTGATAAAAGATCAGTTTAGTTTGAATACATTTGACCACGTGATCAGCCAAATGGATGTGATGTTTCTAGCCTTGTAAATATCAGTAAACTTGTTTTTTGAAAATGAAAAATAGAATTTAAAATGGTTCCCCCATGACTATTTTATAATGTACACTAAAGGCGCCCGTTGTTATGCATTGTTAAGTTATGCAGTTTTTATTTCAACGTTCAACATTGTAATAGTAACTTACCATCTGTTTATTTATTTCCTTTTCTTGTCTTTTCAGGAGTTTGATCGACAGGCAGCTAAAAATGTACAGAAGTTATTTGATGAGATAGACTCAGCATTGTACGAATTACGACCAAATCAGGCAGAAAATAATAAAAATGAATGTCAAGAATGGGGTACAATGTTTCCACATTTACGGTAGGTAGCACTTTTTTCATGATTATAGTAACTAAACAATGACCACCTTCTGGACCCTCATACAATGACCACCTTCTGGACACACATACAATGACCACCTTCTGGACACACATACAATGACCACCTTCTGGACCCACATACAATGACCACCTTCTGGACCCACATACAATGACCACCTTCTGGACCCACATACAATGACCACCTCTTGGACCCACATTATACTGGTCTTTATATTTATAGCCAAAATCAGTCTTAATAGAAACCCAATCACATTGACTATTTGTAATCAAAATGTTTTTTATCATTGTACCATCTTTATAGTCGTCTGTATTGAGAAACTTTCCTTTATTGCATTTTTACATTTGTTTCTCAACTCTTATGTTTATACTGGTGTGTGTAACCAGGATATTCTATGGTTGAAAGAAAACACATTCAAATTTCAAGATATTCATGTTTTCAAATTACCAAACACCTGTTAATTATTGCATAAAAGAATTCAAATTAATCAAAACATACAAAATAAGAATTTCAAATTAATCAAATAATTTACGATCACATTTGTCAAGAATGTAGTTGTCTCTATTCATATTGGCAGGTGTTTTCCTCAATTTATTTCAAATCTTTCTTTCATGCTAAGTTTTGTTGAGTCATGCAGAATCAAACTCTCTCCTGCACTTTTTTCACAAAATAAGTAAAGTCTCTGTTGAGTCAAATCTTTGTGCAATCAAATCTTCCTTGTGTCTATTTTCACTGAGTCAAATTTTTGTTGAGTCAAATTTGTGTGCAATCAAATCTTCCTGGTGTCTTATTTCACCGAGTCAAAACTTTGTTTAGTCAAACCTCTGTTTCAACATTCTTTAAATGATTCCAATACTAGCCAAACAGAGTTATTGTGAAACTGTTTTAACTATGTTTACGTTGTTGACAGGATAAGTATGTTAAGCTCCCATACTATAATTTCACGTTATGCAGTGATAAAGAACTGTGATATAAGGGTCCTAGGTGTTTTATCAGTATTGACAACCCATATTGTTCTAAACACTTGAGTCAGTCCAATCCTTTACCTTACTCATCACCAGATACATATCATGTGACCTTGTGCTCTGTTCTTGTTTTCAAATAAGTAGTCATGAACAACATCCATTTATGCCATTTACATCCAAAATAGTACAGTTAAAGAACAATCTCTAGATACCAAGATTTATCAAATACATTTATATCACATTGCTGATAACCTTGAACTTTCACTTTATCTGTATTGACATTGACCTCTGGCCTTGTGTGTTTTCAGGGTACTTGGGCGGCAGCTGGTTCAGGGGCAGGAGGCAGGCTTCGAGATGATACCAAGGGAACTGATTCGCCCGGCCACTACCAGCAGTATGGGCCTGGAAGAAGTCACAGACCAGGACTTGTCACTCAACTCACTAGATTCTCAGGGGTAAGGATTCATTGCCATGGAAACGATTTAAGTCATGTTATACCATGGTAACTACTGTATATACAATTACATGTAAGTGTGTTTTATTTTTACCAAGAATCTTGACACGTCTAGCAATGGAACCAAAACATATGTTACCATAGTCAACGCCTTTAGTCACGCATATGTTGCTATAGCAACTGTCAAGAGTCTGGATTGTTTCCATAGAGATCAAATATTTGTCAGATATACGTTTTTACCCAAAGAAACAAATAATACTCAGTAATAGTTTAGGTTTGTCAAGGAAATCAGCTTTTTTTTATCTTAAGTAAATTCTATCTGATGAAATTATTATGAAACAACTTGTTTTAGAGTAAGTATGCCTGCAACATTATGAAACATAAGATATACATTGTATTAAGAATTAAAAGAAAATGACAAAACATGCACAAGGGAACAAGTAAATGAATTGTAAAGATATAACTGAAACCCTGGAAGCCTTCTGTGTGTAAAACTAGTGTTTCAGTATAGATTTTCAACCCTAAAGTTCAAGATAGAATTCAAAACTTGTGAAAGACTCCAGTACTTGATATAGTCCTTGCATAGGGAATATTTTTGTGTATACGGCATCAAATTTATTGCGAGACATAATCTTTAAACTTTGAACTACCCCTTTCGAACAAATAGCTTTCGCAGTGTCAAAGTCGTAGTAATCTGGGAGTTTTTGTTCATTGAAGCTATTAACAGCAGGGTGATAGGTTTGAGACTTATGTAAACAATCAGGATGCCGTTTTATCAAAGGTCAGGCCATTAAGGGGCACGGAAAATCAATAGTTTGGCAACAGTAGAAGTTTCAGCTAGGTTTGAGGTTTTCTTTTCGATACCCTTATCAGTATAGTGTTTAACTGTTGTCAGGTACAAGGGGCAACCACTCATTTCCTCACCCCTAGGCTCTCCTCCCAGCCCCACCCCTCAGTCCCCCTCCCTTCAGTCCTCACTGCTCAGTCCCCTCCCCTCTAACCTACCTCCCTCCCCATGACAAATGTCGTCAAAATGGGTCTAGTACTTGGTGCCATTTCATTAATGTTCCTAGGACTGATATCTCACCATGGTGAATAAACTGACTGGAGAACAAAAAGAACACCAAGGATTATTGATGAAACAGCCCCCTTTTCTGCAAAGTACAATATCTAAAGATGAAACAACCATCCACCACCTACTTAAGACATTATGTTAGTATATAAGATTCAGTACAGTTCTGAAGAGTTCTAATATGGAGAACTCAAAACCAAACAAAACTCACTGCTCCATTGGTTATTTCTAATTACAGGAATATTGCACGTAACCCAAAACATGGCAAATGTCACGAACGTGTATCATTGTTGCCATGCTGGGTGCCATTTGCATTAAATACCACTGTATTTCCAAATGACAGATTACATTGCTAAGTTTAGTTTTTCTATCAGATTTGACATTTAGAAAGCAATATAAACATTTTCCCAATAGATTGCTTCCGATAGCCAGGTATTATTTCAATTTATTTTGTACACTTTCCATTCATGGTCTTGACTTTGAAGCAACGACTTTAGGTAAAATAACTCGAAGCTTCTTTTGAGCTGAAACTCAATCTAGACCTAAATGCTTTTGTCTAAACTGCCCATAATGAGTCAATACCTTATGTAATACGTTGGTTTGAGTTAAGTCTTCTGTTATTTTACAAAGTTTTAAATAACATACCAAAGGGTTTAAGTGAATACTCTTGTGGAACTATATGAAATAATTAGCTTGTTAGACCAGTTTTCCGTTCAACTCTTGATGTATTAAATTGATGCAAAAATATTTCTAATGGAAATGATATGTGATGACTGAAAATGTTATCAAAAAGAGCAATAAGAAATACAGAAACTGTCTGCAAAGATTTCACAATGTCACCTAGAACAAATTGAGAACTGAATCCAAACTGGTACTACTGGCGTCTTTGTTCAATAGCACTTAGAACCCTTTAGATTTCACACCTTGAATTGTACCAACCAATATCGTATTATACACAAGTCGTCCTTCCACAATAGGTCTTAATTCTATGTAAGCTGCCTGTCTGCCTTAAGTCCACTTTTATCCTGATTGCTTTTTGCGTCGATACAACCAAACCCAAGGTACTTTCTGGGCACACAACATAATGCCTTCTTAAACCCTGGCCATTATAGTCAAAGCAATAAACATTTACCATAGTTCCCATCATTGTCTTTGTTCTGGTACAAAATACTTACTGCAAACTAAACAACATTTCCAATTCCGCTGCTTGTCTCAATTTACAACCAAAGATAATGACATCACCATTGAGTACAGAAGCAAATAGAACCCTTTTGCACTCACACTAATATATACCTTCTGGGAATTTTTGATAGCATCTTAATCTCGTCATTTGTTTAAGTGGGAAAAGAGGCTTGACAGATGAGTTCTTGGTTGGCTCCTTTATATATTGATAACAAACAGTTGCTATGATTGTTACAACAGGGATCTGCCAATGTCCAATTTCTTACAACAGGGATCTGCCAATGTTCAACTTCTTACAACAGAGATCTGCCAATGTCCAACTTCTTACAACAGAGATCTGCCAATGTCCAACTTCTTGTTATCTAAGAAAAGCACTTTTAATGGGATCACATTGTAAAAATATGCAATACATTGACCATAATATCAGCTCTTTTAGAATAACACTTAATGATAACTTTGATATAGAGATGAATAAAGGATTTAGACAGGGTTTTTTGTTGATGCCCATAAAGGTTTTTGTGTGATATCAAGTCAATTACAATAAAAATAAATAGCAAAAACCGTTTTCATTGTAATAGCTCAAACTACAGTCCTGAAGAAGTGTTACTGTATAGTCAGTGCAGACAAACATACTGTGAAAGCATTCATTTTCTAGGGCATAACATTTTGTTGTTTTCCCAAAACAAATACTTCAGTTGACACCAATAAATTGTGATGAATTTCAGAATTTATGGATTCCAAAATGTATACACTTTGATATTGCTTGAGGCGTTTTTACTTTTATCTTAATTTTCAGTAAAGCTTAGAAAAAAATCTATGAAAATTTAGTGCGCCTCGGATTCTGTTGACTCCTTAGTTTGTAGCCCTTAATATGATAAACAATTCTGCTAGTTCCTATTCGCAGTAACACATGATATAAAATATAGATACTTTGATAGTTGTTCTCAAGATATATGATGGTTTAAACTCTCATTGACCTTCCCAAGGTTTCAAGAAAAATATAAGATAAAATCAAGAACAAGTATCTAATATAGAAGGAAAATGGAGAAAATGATTAAAAGAAATTCATGACAAATAGATAATTAACCACCTGCTAGCCACCCACACTATTGTATTATTATTCTCGTCAGGCTTCCATCATTTCCATACAGTTCTATTGTAGTAACACAAACAAAAGTTGCATTAGCTTACCCATATTCAAAACTGACAAAAATGTGATCTACTTGGCAACTTATTTATAAATTATAATACATGTACATACTACAGACGCATCTTCATTGAAGCTGGTTGTCATGACCAAGTCTTGCTTTCAAATGGTCTTGTGATAACAGATTTATACTGAATGTTCTGATGGTATGAACATATAATATCAGTATTGCATGTGGATACCTAATCTGTTCATCTCCTCATCACACAAAGTTCAAAGAAATCATAAAACTTTCTATTCATCTTGGATGATGGTTTCCTCTTCACATACTTCATGGCAAAACAAAGAGGTTAGTTATTTGGCTGTTTTTAGCAACAAGAGTTCATGAAGTCAAACTCGTTATCAATCACGGTACCTAGTTTAATCAGGCAATCAAAGGTGTGGATCAGGGCCACCACTCTGTCACTGTCAGTAGGGCACATGTAGTGATGGGCTCATTTATTCATTATCCAAACAATTACCTTGATTGGGGCATTACAATTGTTTCCCAGAGCTTCATTTTCCGTGTCCTTCCTCATCAAAGCATGCTACTAGAGTTGTCAAATCACCCTCCATCATACTGTAAAATATGCTTGTTTACTTATTCCTGTGAACATTTCTTTTTGGTATAGGTTGTATTAGGGTAACACTTTGAGAAAAAAAAGATTTCTGAAATTTTACCGTAACAATTAAATCGAAACAGGCGATAGTGGGTATATCTATATACATGTATTATACTGTTAAATGTGACTTGTTGCGTCCATTTAATATATAAATGATGGAGCAAAAAACTATCATCTTGAGAAATGGTTTGTCACCCTTTCACTTGAAACATATATGCCTTCCCTTCTTGCACAGAGCTCTCTACATGTGTAGTCTTGGTGTCCTTTTAATTAAGTATGTATTCACTTGAAAAGTCCGTATAAGTAAATCTTGATAACCTTAGATGTACTTTTTGAAGTTAAATAAGAAAAATTGTCAGCACAAAATGTTTTGATTGTACCATATCCAGGCTACATTTTGTTTACATGTTCTCATGGCAACCGTTGTTTTCCCCCTCACTGATACAGATAGGAAATTAGTGTTAATTTACAATGACTTCAATGTTTGTTCCTTTATCGCTGGTGGAGAAGATAATGAGGGGCGATGGAGCATGGAAATTCTCGTAAGATCTTATCATAGTGTTGGGAACAATAAAAGGGAAGCATTGTTTCAACACAGGAAAAACAAAATCGGAAAACTGTAAAAAACGAAACTGCACTGGGCTCTTCGCAGCAGTCATGTGTAGTAGCTAGAAAAAACGCTGCTTCATTTATTTCCATTTTAAGAGCGCGGAAATGCAAAAATGGTCTATCAACTGTATTATCAGATTGTACATACACTGGTTTAGTTGTGATGTGTTTGATTTATTCATAGTAATCACATGGTTAGCCACACAGAACTGTTTTCTCGTCCATCTAAATTTGTTATAGATGTTACTAACATGGTTTGTCAGTACAATGCAACAGTTGCAACATGAAGCAAATGAAAGGGTAGTAGCAACTATTGATTGCTGAAATGAAAAATTGATTTTGTCCTGAGTGAAATTGTGCAACAGGGTTTATTGAGTCATAGTTTAATGCTACAGTCTGAAAACAGGGTTTATTTCATCATTTAACACTGCTTTGAAGCTATTTATAAAAGTTTCACATCAAGTTTGGAAGATGTATTTGGTCTTATAATAGCCATGAATTCCATATACAGGGATGAAAGTTAAATGGTCTTATCTGATTTCAGAAGTTTGTGGCTGAGATTCCATTTCCAGTTAACCCTCTAAATGTGTTTGAGGCCAATGTTTTAAAGCATGAATGTCTCTTTGGTTAGTTAATTGTTAGTGCTGCTTGTTAAAGACTTGGTGAACTTTAACTTCAAGAAGCATGTACAATAATGAGACTCATGTGAACCTTATCCATAGAAAAAAATATCATTGCATGTTCTTTTCTGTTATTCTATTTTTCAGCAATTTGGCCCTTAACACATTTATAAGGTGAACATAGATACAGTAAAGTTTTACAATTTAGACCGCCTTTGAGACTGGCATAAATTATTTTTTTATAGCTATTCCGTTTTATTAGTGAGACTTAAAATACCTTGATTTAAAAGTTTGTGTCTGAATACAGGTGGTGTTAATACCGTACCTTGTGGCTCATTATTGAGTGGTCTTGGTAACGGAACTTTATATCATGTATAAGTCCATCAGTTTATTAGTGATTTAATATAAGGTTGACTATTATTGGTGACAATGATTGGTTCAGATAAATCATCTAAATTCTTTGTCATATCAGTTAAGAGAGTATTTAAATTTTACTTTCACTGTTTCTGTTTGCAGGTTATCGGTGAGTGGGAGGAGAGTTCGGGCCATCGTTCCACCACCCGAGGCTCGGTCCCGGGCATCTACCACACCGTCCATGCAGAAGTCAGAGTTCTCGTTCCTGGAGGAAGAGGTGTACGGGATGGAAGGGGAGTACGAGGAGATTATTGCCATAGACTACAAAGACATGTAAGTTGTGGTGTGTTATTTATCTACGGCTGCATCTTACACAAGTTACCATTTAATATATACTTTTATGAAATTAGTTTAGGAAATGTTATGAAGTGATCACCCATACTTAAGCTTTAAGAATATTTCTTGAAATAACCAATCAATGTGTATGTAGATGCAATCATGCTACTATTCATGGCAATATTTTCAGCCCTGGGAGCTTGTCAATTGGCAGTTAGCTGTCAATAAATAAAAAAAAGAAGCCAACATATCTTAATCCCATTCAAAACCAAACTTTTAAATTGGACTTCTATCACTACTATCTGGCTTTAATTTTCTCCTGTCTCTATTTCAGATACGAGGATCATTCAGAGGGTAAGAAGCAGCTAACACCTCGTAGACGTCGAGTAGCCTATCCGCCCATCACACCTAATGCCTGTTTTAAAGACAGTGTTGCTAGTGCTGCTTTCGACTGTATGTGGCAAGAAGTAAGTTGGAACAAATAAACCAAATTGTCAAATATTTGTGAGAGACATTCAATTTGTATCCTACCTCACTCTCTTTGTAATATCCTTTCTGATTTGGCAACATGACGAAATTTGAAACTATTAAATTTGGTTTGTACCTACGCAAGCTCTAATGACATGTATAAACAAATCACTGACCCATGGTTCATAAGCTACAAAAACAACCAATATTACAGGTTATATATATTATTCATGACTGTATGTGTTTTTATTGGTAGCAAATAGTTTCGAAAGCTCCGTTTATTGTTGCAAATCTTGAAATTACAAGACAGTTAACCCTATTTGTTTGTTTTCCCATTGAAATGTTCTTAGATATTTACTTGACAGATAATTTTCTTACCAATGACAGCTAATGAACCAGTGTCTTTACTTAGAATGTCAA
>ENA-OREC01001146-OREC01001146.1-marine-metagenome-genome-assembly--contig:-NODE-1146-length-12791-cov-14.829637_pt1 | contig 12791 bp, 4 predicted proteins | sample MGYA00248626_ERZ508543 | MGnify/ENA primary metagenome ERZ508543 (study PRJEB26211, sample SAMN05518279) | marine metagenome | isolation source: Puget Sound, Washington, USA | host: Bankia setacea... | reverse complement strand
GGAAGAAATGGTGTAGGACCTCTTATTCCAGGAAGAAAGGGTGTAGAGCCTCTTATTCCAGGAAGAAAGGGTGTAGAACCTCTTGTTCCAGGTAGAAATGGTGTAGGACCTCTTATTCTAGGAAAAAGGGGATAGGACCTCTTGTTCCAGGAAGAAAGGGTGTAGAGCCTCTTATTCCAGGAAGAAAGGGTGTAGAGCCTCTTGTTCAAGGTAGAAATGGTGTAGGACCTCTTATTCTAGAAAAAAGGGGATAAGACCTCTTGTTTTAGGAGCAAATTGTGGTTTTATTGGCAGAATTTAACTGTAGGCCTGGACACAAACAAACACTTCTGTCATTTTACACATTTATTACATATACAATCGCTATACAAGATCTGTAAATACTGATATTGATTCATATGATATATTGTAAATCACAATTACAGCCTCAAGCTTAAAGCCACAACTCTGTCAAAATGCTCAGGTAAAAAGATGACAGAATGACAAGCACCCATTAATAGATAAGGCAATGTTACTTGTTTGTCTGATTGATTTCATAATCGCCAAAAACATATTTATGGGGTTTAAGAAATAAGGTGACAACAAGTAAAGCCTAATAATAAATGCATCTGACCATGAATATTCCTAAGTATTCCTTCAATAATTCTACACTTAACACATTCATAAGACACTATTGTACATTCTATTTCAATACTTATAAAAACAAAATCAATTGGACATGGTTACTTTTTAATATGATAATTAATAATTTTCACACAGAAATGGAATAAAAACACAACCTATTCTCCTATGATGATCATTGTATTCTATGTGTATCACTTATATGTACTAAGGCTACTTGTGAAAAACTAAAATTGACTTGTGATCTTTTCATTTTACCCATCCAGCACAACTAATCATTTACAGCATGCATTATACATAGGAAACAATGATTGCAAAACAGACCTCCAGAGTTTACTGTAAGACATAGCACTTAGAATGTATGTGCGTGGACAAAGCTTTTGAAATGTAGCAAATGTTTAACAGTTTAAGACACAAATATACATGTACATGTAAATTGAAAGGTTTCTAAATGCTATTGAATAAAGAAGCAGATAGAAGAACCCTTCCACAGTTACCCCTCAAACTAACACAGCCCTTGAAGCTTGGACAGGTGATATGTTTGCATGAAAACCATAACATTTTATGCCCAAGGAAATAGAATTCCCCAGTATTGAAAACATTATAAATACAGTCAACATTGTACATGCGACCACTTGTTTTACGAAACCTTTCTATTAAACGACTGCGATCAATCCCTCCTGAACCATTTTACTAAATCAATCAATCCCATTATACATCTTTTTAATTGAACAACCATCATCATTACATTTTAAGCACAAGTGATTATCTTTTATCACCTAGGTTATAAAAGTGTATTATTGCATACCCTACCGTCTGTGGCTGTAGTCTATTTTTAACATTTTTGTCTTTCTAAAGTTTTATTGAGAAAGAAATTGATGTGTATATCTTTTAACATCTTGCAAACACTTTATGATCTTAAACAAGTTTGATTGTCGGCCATATTCCTGCACCCATGTCCATTATCCGCAAAGCGTCAAATAATTCAGCGCTGCACATGAAAAAGCAAAGCACTCAATCTTAATGCGATGTCTGAATTCATGTTTGGGTTGAATTCAATCAAGACGTGAAGATATACGCTTATACACAAACTAACCCATATGATAAAGCGCTAACTATTTGTACCAGTCATTGATTGTAAGCTGGTGGAAGTGTAGAGGATTCAGATGTGTCTCTTATTTCCGATGTTTCCAAATTGTATCATTTTGATCGTTCTATTTAGCGACTCTTTCTTCTCAGTTCCATGAGCAGTTGCCTAATACAATGTTGACTGTACATTATTATCATGTCATTCTATTCTTTTACATTTCATTATCTACCCATTATCATAACACATTGTGGAGGTTACATTTTTGAGAACTTCTGGCTTAATTATTTTCTTCCATATAAAATGTTCTCCCAAAGATAATCCAATGAGTACCTAGCATACATTGCTGGGTTAAAATAATGGTGCTTATAAGTCTAAATTGTAAAGCTTATAGTTGTGGATCAATATTTGTGTAGTATGTTATGAATGCTATACAATTTAAATAGCCTAAAGTATACAGTGGAATCTCGAAAACTCAAATCACCCTCTAAAACATAGGTAGATTTTCGCTCAAAATTAAAAAATTACATATTCACTTCATAGCCACAAAGTACTTGAAATATGAAATAATGTCCTTGTAGAATTTATAGACAACTGATCCTAGTCAGCATATATCGAAATCGTCAAAAATAATTTTTAATGCGTCAGCCATAAAAGATTTTTAATACTTGCGGGCTATTTGAAAGTAGGAAATCTAAAGTTGCCGTTTTTATTTCAAACTCAACACAAATTTTTTTTGGAGGAAATTGATTAATTGTGAACGAAAGGGCAAGTTTAAAATAGATTTGGATTGTCTGAGTGTTAGAAGTGTCAACACTGTACTTAGAGAGTTATGCTGCTTATATGAATACTGCACCGGGCAAAAGAAAATATGGTTATTGCTGTATATAAAATTAAAAGTGTATTCTTATCAAAATGAAAATAAAAAATGTTCCAATTTCAGACTTAGTTGTTACCAATAAACTGTTGGGTGATAAGAACAGGACAGAAATTTAGATGGTGTTCAAGTTTTCACACTTCGAGATTCTACTGATACCAAAACAATGTAACAATATCATCTTTACTATAAATAAAGGCTGGAGATGTTTTCACTGGGACGTTTACAAGTCAAGGCACAACCCAAGAAGTTATTCACATTCAGAATATCATCACATAGACACTTGTAAAGAATGACAATACAAACATACACTGGGGCCCAACAGTTTCTGGACAGTAATACATGGCCATTTGCACTGTTGTTATTTGTATATACACTCAGATTATGGCAAAATAGTTGAAATCAAACATTTTATTCTTTCGTGCTATGTTGAGAAACAATGACTTACAAAATAGAAGCAGTTACGCAGCCTTATGATTCCAGTAATTAATTATCTGACCTTGTTATCTTGGATTTTTACTACAAATATCCAAATAGCAAATAAATCCTTTAAAGACATCTTTATTAGGCATAACTACTAAAGATGATGAGTTTTAAGTGAGTTTTCAAGAAATTAACAAAAATCTTGCAAACCATGTAAAGGCGTATCACTTCTGATGATTTGAGTTCAGTGGAGCATGTGTACACAACCTGTTGGACCCTTGTGTAAATTCCTTAAGAGCGAGTTCCTCAAAATCATTTTTTTTCTTCAGAATACCGGTACACATCAATACGAAAATAGTGGTTTGAACTAATAAGAGTAACATAATGAGAACCTGAAACAACATTATAAAATGAACTATGGTTTACAATTCAAAGTACCCCCTGTATACATGAAAAGCGTTCAAACAAAATATCAAAATACCAATTCTATTTGAAAGATATATGTCCAGAAATTATTGTGGCTGCAATATGTTTGGTACAATTCAGTTCAACTAATAAGACCACCCTTAGAATAGATAAATTAATAACAAATTGGTCTAATTAGTGAAACTGAACGGTTGTGCAATGTATCACAGATTGTGCGAGATTGTTATGCCTAATATGAAACGTGCACACTGGTTAACACAGTAATAATGCACCAACATACGTATACTACAGGTTTCACAGTTTCAACACTCCACAACATGTTAATGGGATGAATGCCGTACAAACCAAGCATCTTCTGTATCTAATAGCACTTTGTCTCATGCTCACACCTTAAAGTACAGCTGATGGATAAGTTCTGGCAACACACGCTATTCAATAACTAAAACAAACGCAGGCATTGTTCAATCTTCCATATACTACTGATTACACCACACACTAAACCACTACATGCTTGTCATCTATCTCATGTGAAACTTTAAAACTTAAATGTAAAATAATGTGCAAGGGCTAGAGTTGTTATGCGTAGATTTAACTTAAACCAGGATTAAACTGAAATCAAATATAAAATTAGATATGAAATGTTTCAACATAATGTTACTGGTATTCAAATCACTAAAACGAAAAACAAAAGTATAGAACATAAAACAACTCTGCGCAGCAGATGAACAAAAAAAGTTGCAATAAAAAATATATTGATTATTATATACATTGATGTAGCGGTCTGTTTAAACACAGGTGTGTCAAAGGTAAGTGATAGATTGTGTTTTCTTGGGTAATAGTTTAAATAAGTTATATCTTTGTCTTTCAATTCACTGAAAAAGTTGTAAACTGTATATACTTTATGCATACAAGTACCAGGGAAATTCCTTTATTCCTATACTTTGTTTGCATGGCGTATACTTATTGAATTATGTACGTAACTTAGGCTGTGAACTTTTTCAAATCCATTTTATAAAAGCAGTTTAGTTAAGTATTGCTTTCCTTTAACCTCAGTTAACTAGTACTGTACTAAGCTAGTATGTGCAAGTAATCTGTGAGTTAAACCCAGGCCCTCTTGTATCCAGTCAGTTGTATCAGACCTAAACTATTGAACACACATGTAACCATCATACAGCTCATCAACAATCATCCACACTAGAAATGCTTACCTTAACTATTGAACACACATGTAACCATCATACAGCTCATCAACAATCATCCACACTAGAAATACTTATCTAAACTATTGAACGCACATGTAACCATCATAGAGCTCATCAACAATCATCCACACTAGAAATACTTATCTAAACTATTGAACGCACATGTAACCATCATACTGCTCATCAACAATCATCCACACTAGAAATGCTTACACAGGTTCATATATAGAAGTTTTCTCTAATTGTTCATGGCTCACTATGACTCATTAACATAAAGCCTGTACACAGCAGTAATAGATGAAACACAATGTTTCAATTACTCATACTTTTAATTGAGGGTAATTCAATGCAATAAAGTAAACAGACAGTAATGATTACATTTCAAAAATATTATGTTAGAAGAATGCAGTAAGTCTTGTTTATTTTATCACAAAAATGTTTGAATTAGAGATCATTATATTAACGTATAAGTATATGTAGAGGACAGCTATGATTTTATAAATTGTTCACATAAGTTATTCAAAAATTATCTCTATTCCTGTATTTATTGAATTAGTATCTTGTTAACAAATTGTATGTGTAAAAGTAATACATTATGGTTGAAATATTTCATAGGATGACTTTTTATTTATGATTGATCTTTGGTGGCAAATAAGTAAGATGCATGTATCACAAAATAAACCAGCATTTCTGCTTTAAGAAATGGTCAATGTTGGGATGATAATTGGTAGAAATAGATACTATAAGCTATTGCTCTTGGCTTGAAAGAGCTCACTGATATCACTGATTTTAGAATCATAAATAATAGTCTACCAATGCAATGTGATGCAGCCGTATGAATACACCAGAGAATATGTATATAGGATTTCAAATATTCTGCCAAGTATTTTTGGTTACATATTGAAAACCTTGGTGTTTTAAAAGGAATTTGTTTTCTTAAATGAAAAAAATGAAGAATGATAACCAGGTATGGAAAAGAAAGTGCTTTAAAAAGAATCAAGCTGAAACAAATATATGAAATACAAACGTATACATTCAAATCTTTTTCATTGTCCGAAGAAAAGTTTTAAAGAGAAAATTCTTCCCAAAACCTTCCCAGGTATTTGAATCATTTACACAGCACTAAACTTGCCAGTAAAATGCACAGCAAGTAATGAGAAACGGTTTTAAGAGATGTAACACATAATCACGGACATAGCATTTTGGATCAAATTTGGTAATTGTCCCAAAAAAATTAACAAAACAACTAAGGTTGATTTAAGAAAGATGAGTGCCGAAAAGATGATCACACCTGACCAGTCTTTCTTAAATTGTTAACATTCTTGTATACGTACAGGTTCAAGAAGTTGATCAAGGATTGTTAATTCGTAAACTTGGGTATGTGGGAGAAACTTCTTCATTTTGAAAAAAAATCTTTAAAAAACATAAAAGCAAGAATAAACAAGCAGTGATTTACATTAGTACACCTGCATAAAGTTAAACAGTGCATACAGCTGAGTTGATATTTCAGACAATGATTTAATTAGTACAGACACAAGCACAGGACACCGGCAATATAACATGCCATTTCTCTGTGGTCAGATGAAAACAAAAATGTCAATGTGTTTGCATAATCATCATTCAAAAGACACAATGTGAATATATATATAAAAAATACACGTATGACAATGACACATACATGAACAAAACTTATACACGCAATAGCACTTATACATGACAGACATGAATACTCTATGGAATAAAGAAAGTCCAAGGTGGTAGATAAGCCCACTGTCATTAGTATTGCATAGGAAAATTGAACAGACACTTGTGAATTCATTACATGGACTGCTGAAGTGTAAAATAAGTATGTTAGATTGTGGTGATAGAGTATAGAACACGTGTCCATTGTATACACACCATGTAACACCTCTTTTGTAATGAAGTTCATTTTAAAGTGTCAATGTCAATGTTCTCATGCAATACAAAATAACAATTACATTATAAATGGTTTAAAGCTAACAACATGATTTTCTTTCTACCATAAATCACTTCCGTTCCATTTAAATAATTCCATGTATCTGAATCTACCGTTTCTGCCAATAAAACCATTAACCAGAAATTCTAGCTCAGAATCCTCAAATTATAACCAATTATAAGCTAATCATATTTGAGACCAAGGCTGGATTTCATTATAATTTAATATGGCTTAAGTTTATTTCGAAATATTTTAGGTTAAATGATACATTTTTTCTGACAAATTTATCAAGACTGTTAAAAATAAGAAATATAGTTTATATATGAATCTAAATCAGTTGTATTTGTAAGAACAGCACAGCGAATCATTCAACATTTGGCCAGCAATTACTATGATAAACACTTGGTAAATCCTAGACTATAAAATCCAGCCCAGGCAGTTTGTATTCAACTCCCTGAACAATGTTTATTTTATAGATAATTCAGTTAACAGTGAAATTAAACTAAACTAAACTCCCAAGAGAATCAGCTAATTGCATCTCTCTGCTGTTCACATTTTGGCATCATCATACTGAAAGTCAAGGTCATCCTTAGGTCAAGGTCAAAGGATAGTAATTCCCTGAAAACTGGACTGTGCGTAAATATAAAGAAGTTTGTCTGGCGAAAAAGTATGACCAATGTTCAAGTTTCAGTGGAATGATGCAGACGACTCTGACAACCTGAAAGCTATGACAATTACCCTTTCTTTTCCTATGAAAGAGTTGAGCTTATCTATGAGTGTATTATGAGACATGAGACATATAAATGACTAGACTGTGAAAACCCTGTACACATTAAACCCTATCTACTATAAATTACTCTTCTCTAGTTCATAAATCATTGTAGTTATCTCCCTTTGAATACAACTATGATTCTCTTCCCTTTAGTTGTGAATCCATATACTCCTCTTTGCTGGTCTCTTTGGTTTCTTCCCCTTTTCTCCATTATCTCCTGTGGCTCACTTCTGTATCATATCATCCCATGGGGTTCTCTTACATTATAATCCATTCCTGCAGTTCTCTCCCTTTTACTTTCTTGTTGATTCTCTCCCTTTTCAAATTGCAAGCCTTCTTCTTTACCTTTATTCTCTAGATAATATTTCCCTAACTTATGTTCTTTTATTCACAATTCCTTTTCTATTGTTTTAAAGCTATTGCTCAAACTTCAATATCTAGTGTTGAACAAAGTTTTAAAACCAGCTAAATTCATTTATGTTTACATTGCATTAGTCAGTTAGGAACATGTTCTTTTTGAGCAGATAACACATATGGAACCAGTTTGATTTTGAATTGTTAGTGAAAAGGACTGTGAAGTCAACCATACAAGCTGCTAGTATTTCTACGGTCCATTGTGTGGCCAGTCACAGGGCTTCCAGTATGACACAAACAGATGAGATGATTGCACTGAAAGAAAAACAAGAGGCAGATATATAGATGTTTGATGAGTTTACTGCTATAAGTCTCCCCTAAGTTATGTACATTGTAGTACTCAAGCACTTGTACATAACAGAGCTATCAACTTTTTTTTCAATCTGTATCATTCTTTGACAGCTTGGTGTTTTAATTAGGTAAAAAAAAACACTCACTAGGATTTAAAATAGTTCTATGTGTAATACTTAGTTCTTTTGGATTAACAGAAATTGTCACATGCACCTTGAATTGTTTCCATAAACTTGACTTCTGCACCGGACACCAATTTGTCACAAAAGGCGTCAACATCAAGCAATTAAGGGCAACAAGTTGGGCACACAATAGATTTTCCATTATATCTGTATATAATTAAACCAATCAGGGGGCATAATCTGGTAAAAACTGACCAGAGATAAAAGTACTTTGCTTCTTGCACTTCCTGGAACCAACCAGTACTAAGCAATGAGGGTAAAAATTCTTGCTCAGGGAATCATAGGGAGCCTTTGATGGGGCTCGAACTCATGACTGACAGGCATCCATCGTTTACTAGTCAGAGGCGCTACCCACTGAGCCATGACCCCGGCTTTAAGGTTTGCTTTTATGTGATTACATTACACTGTATTAGGACATCAGTTCTTTGTATAGAGTATGCAACATTACTATAATCTCTGATTTAAAGGTCGAGAGTCTAATTTCGTTATTTTTCCATTTTCTTAAATTATGTTACATTTGCTAAAATTTAATCGAATTTGCATTTTTTTTTACTTAGTCCAACTTATAACTACCGTCTCTAACCATAACAGTGCTCTGCAAATGCAATCCTCATAATAAAATTAGAGTTGTCCTGCCCAGGCGCACTCACACGTTCTATCTAACAGACTTGATTCCTATAAATTGTTGCGTAAAGTGGCGCAAGACTAGGAATAGTTCTAACTGGGTGCGAAGGCCAAGATTGGAAATACCAATTTAGGGGGTTTCTTAGCATTAATTTTCTGTGAGCTTTTATACTTAATGCTTAAATTAATGTAAACATAAAACCAAAGAAATGCAAATTAGCGTTTATTTGTCAAACCATATTACTGATGGTATTAGAATCTCAACCTTTAATGAATCCATTAAAACTACTAGCAGTTGTTCTAATACCCACCTGATGAAAGTGTTGATTATGCTGAGGTTGAGAATACAGAATCACTGCATCTTCTGCTTAACTCTTCTTCATCCTAAATGTTATAGAGAAGGATAAAAATGATTGGTACATGTATAATATAGATTGAAACATAATCAATTTGTTAAACATTATGCCCCACCCACACACCCACTAAACAACATGTTGTCAGGAATGCATGGAATATTAAATGAAGTATGGACACTATTTACAAATAAGAATAAAATGTTGAGGAAAATATAATCATTATCATAAATCATTGCATGAATGTTAACATTATTTGACTGCTATAAAGGTTGTGATTCTAGTTTTGAGGTGAATATTTTTTCAATTTTTTGAAGTTGCTAGTATATATTGTTTAATGTAAGGTAGCTGTTTCATTTGTAGTGACTTTGAAAATTTGAACATTTAAGCAATATTTTACCTCAAAACTAGAGCCACAACCTTTAAGCCACCTCTTTAGTATATCCATTACCTGTATGACTTCTGACAGCTGACTTAACTTCATCTTCAAGTTTTGTAGTTCATCAATGATTTGTGAGAAGAGATCTGCGTCTATCACAACCACATCTCGACCATTCATGTTCATTGTGGTCACCTCGGGTTGCTGAATGCCTCCTGCCATCTCGAAACTTCCGTCACAACCATCCAGGAATGATCTGTTTTACAGCAATACAAGCCAAGATGGAAACATGAATACTTTTAATCTAGTAGTGCTTAGAATGAATAGGCACCATGGGAGACAAACTTTTGGTTCAACGTTGTCTTCAGTTTCGCATATTTCAAAAACAGAAAGATAGATGCAAAAGGGAACAGCTTTTTTTATTCAGTAGCTCTTTGGAGGTTTCTAAAACCCTGTTCAACATTACCTCTGTACATAGATATCAAAGCCCATTGTTCACTAATGATCCCATCTTATTGTCCAAACCGGGCTAGAACTGTGAGTTGAATCTTACAGGAACCCCCCCCCCCTCCCCCCAATAGACCAAGCTATAGGACCAACACAATACTACACTTCTACTTTCTCACATTTAGGTGACGACAAGGTATCAGTGTATGGTCATTATGTATAAGCACATGTAACAAAGGCTTCTGTTGACCTCATTAGTACACAAGAACCTTGTTATATTGGTACAACTTGGGCTAAGGATTTATGTCCTCGATGGATGAATTAACCTTATCTTGAATATTACAAACACTCAGGAAATGATGGATTCCAAAATAAGTAGTAAGCAAAAGGGGTGTTTGCTTATGGATATAGTGATTGTTTACTGTACCGTACACTTTAAACACTCTCAAGTTTGAATACGGTTCCACGGATCACAGAGAAGATTCTGTAAACACATTCGACCTAATAATGTCAACCAACATGGTCCAAGCACTTACCCTTGTTTGTGTACATTTCATTTCAAAAAGCTCATACTAGGCACGTGACCAATGAGTATCTGTCAAGGATCTAACATAAGCTAATGAATTACGCGGGGGCCTGAACACACCGAAATGGCTCTCCTAACTTGCATTCCGATTCATGAATTACGCGGGGGCCTGAACACACCGAAATGGCTCTCCTAACTTGCATTCCGATTCATTGAAGAACAATGGAGGTCTTGTTTTGAAAATGATTTCAACTATTTCGTTCCAAAGCACTCCATTGTAACTGAGACAATAATGTTAACATTTGCGTAGATGGCATTCACACAATGGAGACAATTGAATACAAACTATGACCCAGAACGAGGCAGCTGTTGGTCGTTATTGGTCACAATTATTCTACTGCAATATAGAGGGATCAGGTTTACCATTCTAATATCTCAACTTTAACACATGTATCGACCTCTATGAACAGGAATGTGAATGGGATTTTTGTTGATTTAACTACGGTCCAGGCTCTTTTTAACCGGACAAATTAATTTAAAAACGCTTGACCTTGGACCATTTTGTTTGCCTTGAACTTTAATTCATCTTCATCTTTCAGAAAGGGCTCCTAGTGAGAGTTTCAATAAAGGCAAATTACTCACCCCAGCACGCAATGTGTCACTTTCACAAACAAATAATCTTTAAAAAAAAATAGCGCCGTTAGGAAAATGAAGGCTCGATCAGTTTGGGGAAAATCCAGTTTTTAAGTTAGCAGTCTTATATCAGCGTATTCTTCATTCGTACACAAGCAATTAACATGTATCAAAGTTGAAAGATATACACCGAGCTGGTATTCATCTATGCTTGACAGCCAATACCATGGTTTCGGTTTTATAAATAGAATCTTTACTTACGAGATACCTATACGAAGGACGTAAATGTTGGTGTGTACATTCATTGATGCCAAAGCTTGAAGAAACAATGTGTTTTTTTCGACTGAACACAAGTGAAAAATAAAATTGAAATGCCGAGTATAATACAACTGTGTGGTTTTGTGTTTGGGGTCATAAACAAACGATATATTCGACATCACATAAGAAAGCAGACGACACCAGATCAATCAGAAAACATGTTAGGATAAGAATAAAAGTGGCCATAAACCATTCCTTCAAAGAGGTATCATGGATGTTAAAAATGTGATATAGAGACATAAAAGCGCCCGTATTTGTGGAAATATTTACACTGAGTTATTGCCGCATGGATACCCCAGGCAGGTTTATGGCTTCACGGGCTACGTAGAGCAAGTTTTACCAAACGATATATTTACAATTGTATACCGACGATCTGCTAAAGTTTTAAACATAATGGCAATTATCCAGAGAAAATCTGCATTGTCATAACACATACTGTTGTACAAATTAGAAATAATGGTTCACATAACATATACTGCTGTAGAAATAAGGACTCATATAACACAGACTGCTGTATAAATAAGGACTCACATAACACATACTGCTGTAGAAATAAGGACTCATATAACATATACTGCTGTAGAAATAAGGACTCACATAACACATACTGCTGTAGAAATAAGGACTCATATAACACATACTGCTGTAGAAATAATGGTTCACATAACACAGACTGCTGTAGAAATAAGGACTCACATAACACATACTGCTGTAGAAATAATGGTTCACATAACACATACTGCTGTAGAAATAAGGACTCACATAACACATACTGTTGTAGAAATAAGGACTCACATAACATATAGCGCTGTAGAAATAAGGACTCACATAACATAAACTGCTCTAGAAATAAGGACTCACATAACACCTACCGCTGTTTAAGGTAGGACTGACATAACACATACTGCTGTTTAAGGTAGGACTCACATAACACATACTGCTGTTTAAGGTATGACTCACATAACACCTACCGCTGTTTAAGGTAGGACTCACATAATACATATTGCTGTTTCAGGTATGACTCACATAACACCTACCGCTGTTTAAGGTAGGACTCACATAACACATACTACTGTTTAAGGTATGACTCACATAACACCTACCGCTGTTTAAGGTAGGACTCACATAATACATATTGCTGTTTCAGGTATGACTCACATAACACCTACCGCTGTTTAAGGTAGGACTCACATAACACATACTGCTGTTTAAGGTATGACTCGCATAACACCTACCGCTGTTTAAGGTAGGACTCACAT
>ENA-OREC01001145-OREC01001145.1-marine-metagenome-genome-assembly--contig:-NODE-1145-length-12793-cov-13.653822_pt1 | contig 12793 bp, 6 predicted proteins | sample MGYA00248626_ERZ508543 | MGnify/ENA primary metagenome ERZ508543 (study PRJEB26211, sample SAMN05518279) | marine metagenome | isolation source: Puget Sound, Washington, USA | host: Bankia setacea... | reverse complement strand
TCTGGTACAACCTGAGATTGATAGAGGACTTGACTTTGATTGGTCGGGTATGACTGCTTAAATGACCAAGAATGTATCAAACTCTATGGAAAACCCATCTTAGAAGAATCAATATCTTGGATTATAAGATGATAGCTGAGGGTGGGTGGGGGGCAAGGCAATATGTTTGATAAGCCAACATTATATGGTTTGTTTTCTTTGCTTTTGAGTTTTTAAGAGTGTGCTTAGAAACTGTCAATCTGTTTTAAACAGTTTACTTTGCTTATTATATTTCTAGATAAGTGCTTGATAAAAAATGTTACAGCTCTCTTATGCCTTTAATGGAAAATCTTGCTTTTTATCTGTTACTAAGGAAACTAAAGAAATTAAATCATAATTCTACATGCAGGATTGTATTGCTTATAAAATTCCCTAGCTCTTTCTCTGCCTTTACAAGTCCCCATAGCTATTCATACGTTGAATACTGGTACTACTGGAACATACAAACATTACTTCTAAAGGATAAATATAGTAAATAATTTGTGAAGTCCTGATTGTTTTCCAAGGTGATTGTTCTTTCCTCAGCTCAACCACAAATTCACATGTTTTAAAATGGTTCAAAGCCTTCATTTAAGTGTACTTTGGTGTTTATACTACATTGTATATTTGAATCCGCAAATATAAGAACCCTCGATCATGTCTTTATTTATATGAAGAAAAGCACAATTTGAATACTCCAGAGGTATACACATATCAGTACAAAACGTAGTGAGACGACCCTTTGTGTTTTATATGAGTGTTACCTTGTTACAGATCGCCGTGTTTCCTGTAAGGACCTTGGTAAAGGGGACTGTGAGGGCTGGCTATTGAAGAGGAAAACTAAAGGCACAATACTTCCACATTCACACTGGCACAGACGATGGTGTGTCATCAAAGACTACAACTTGTACTGTTTCCACGAAAGGGAGGTAAGTGATGAGAAATTTAATAAGAATAAGGTATTCCAGATCAAACCTAAACTTACACAAAGGCAATGAAATTTAGACTGTGTTTGGTCAACAATGTTTATTACAGCATTATCTGTTGTCCAAATAACAAATTGGTTGTCAGATGGAAAAGTAAAATGATGATTTTGCTCAACATTTCATTATGGTATTGTTCACATTACAGTGCTTTCGTTGAAGAAATATTGCAGACTTCCATTATTAAGATAGACTGACAAACCAACTGACAGACACAGATAATGGGACAAATAGATGAACAGACAAAAGTAGCTATAAACTAGCCAAAGTAGCCAGTGTATTCAATGATATAGGACTAAAACCATTGTTGATGCATGTAGAGAGTGTTGTTAGTATGTGTTCTTGTATTAGTTGTCAGTATGCATGTTGTTTGTTATTGTATGTCCACAGGCAGTAAAGGCAGAGGTTGTGATACATCTGCCAGCGTTCCAGATCTCACCTATAGACCATGCAGAAGTGAAAACCAAGAAAAGGTAAGAACAATTGTGTTAATATTATGCAAAAAGTTAAGTACAAGAAAGTCAATCTCCCATGCAGAGTTGAGTTGTCATTCTTTGCAGTCTCTCTCAATCTCTGCTAATGTCTCAAAAGTAGTCCAATGGTTGATTTTTGTCAGGAAGTTCAACAAAATGATCGAAGAAAATCAAAAGGATCTCTGTTCTTCTCAAATAAATATATAAAAATGCATTTGGTGGTCCCTTAACATGATGTTCTTGTCATAATCCTTAAAATTTCTGATCAATGTTTTTATTCTATTGAATGAATACATAGACCAAATTACTTAGAATAGGTACACAACAATATAATGCATTTTATGACACAATTAAATATATACACAAAAAGAAAAATAGCCTCTAAAAAGAAAAATCTAGAACATAAGTGTATTTTACAAGAATCTTGTAAAACCGTGAGACGTTGGCAGATATCTATTCTACATGTCAGGTGAGATCACTGCGTTGGAAATGGCAAGAAAGTATGAAAGTCTGCATTGATTCTTGTTTGTATTACACACAGAGCTCACATGTAGGCTTTAATAAATTGTACACAGTTAATTGGCAATCTATTGTTATACAATGTTTTCACAAACACAATTTATTGGTTGGATGTGATAAGTTAGCAATATAATAAGATATTGTGTTTGCTACTAGGTGTTATTTGATTCAGCATGGCTTTATGTTAGCAATACACAAAAGACACTCATGTTCTTGTTTGTTTCAGTGCCTTCAAGATTCACAATTCTGGAACAAGTTTTTGTTTTGCATCAGACAGACAGGAGGATATGAGCAAGTAAGCTACATACAAACCTTAACCAAAACTGTGTGTACTCATGTCACATCCGTGTAGACCATTTACACAATATTTAGTACAGGGAGATACATGAACCTGTTAGTTTAGTTTGATTGTTTTTGTTTTAAGACATTTTTGAGGCCACTTACAATACTTAAAACTTATAATTGTTTCCATTTCCATCTGTGGTTTAGCTGATCTATGAAACGTACTGTAATACCAAACAAATACAAATGTCTAGTCTAGTCCCTACACATAAATCTTAGTGCACTATGTCGACATGTTCATGCAGTTGTTTTACTGTTCTGTGTTTTAGGTGGATGAACAAGATGGGGCTGGCAGCTATATCATTTTCCCAGAAAAGTCAGATGAAGAAACCAGAGCCTGGTAGATATGGACAGCCACATCCTGGTAGGTGCTGCTCATAAAGTTTCTCTGGTCGATCCTTATGTATACATAATATAATTCATGATAACTTGGTTAACATTTTTTTATATTTTATTTTTTTACTACCTTTTTTCTGAATTAAATGAATATATAAACACAGTTTTTGATTGATAGTTAAAATCATGCTTATTCACTGACCCTTGTGATGTTATATACAAGCGTATGATCATGTTGTTTACTGTTTACCAGACTTCAGCGAGAGTGATACAGATGATGCTTCATCAGTAGGGTCCAGGGGTAACTCTAGAAGTGGCTCACCAGAACCTTCACTTAGAGGATCTATAGGGAATGTACATGGTGCAGGGTCCAACCAGTCATCCCCTAAAATTGGAAGGGCAGGTAAATACTATAAAACCATGTGTGTAGGCATATTAGTTTGTACTGTCTTTACTGCTTTTGAGGTAACTTCAATTTGTAAACTATGAAATGAAATACCAATATACATTTTTATGCTCCCCAAAGGTGGAAGCATATAGTTGCTGCTTTGTCCATCTCATGATCTGTCCGTCCCTCCGTCTGGTACCTTGTCCAGCGAATATCTTTAAAACTACTGTTGGCATTTAAATGAAACTTGATATTGAACTTGGTTTGTAGATAGATGACAATGAGGGGAGGGCAGAACCCAAGAACCATAATCCTACCCTATATATTTATTGAGTTATCTCCCCTTAACCATTTTTCATAATGGATGCCTGTCCAGACCATATCTTGGAAAATACTAAAGTGATTGAAATGAAACTTGGTTTATAGATGGATGACAGTGAAAGGAAGGGCAGTGCACCAAAACGAGAATCCTATCTTGTATATTGACAGAGTTATCTCCCCCTAACCATTTTTTCCTAAAAGATGTCTGTCTGTGCCATATCTTGGAAAATACGAAAGGGATTGAAATTAAACTTGAACCATAATCCTATCTTACATTTTACTTGAGTTATCTCTCCTTAGTTATTTTCATAAAAGGTGGTTTTCTTTGTCATGTCTTGGTGCACAAGTAGTGTTTGATTACAAGATCTGCCTTTTATAGACAATAGGCATTTGGGGAGCATTCTTCCCTTCCAGCGATTTCCTTGTATGAAACTTATATTTGTTGATATATCGATTCATTGTTCAATTTACCAACCAAAGCCTTTGAAATTAGTACTAAAAGAATAATAATGAGTTAACTGGAAAATATATACACTCTCAGCTTTATCAGTAGTAACTTATTAAAACGTGTAAAGCATGGTACATTTCAATTAAACAAAATTAATGATTTGTGTGTGCAATAAAAAAACTGTTTTTTGTGTGTGTCAAAATTTGATATGTAATGTAATATAGAGGTGTCCTTGTTCTTGAATAGTCGCATAGTATAAACAACCACTAAGTGTTGAGCTATGGTGGGCTATAGAGCTTCTATTTAAACACAGCAACTATTTTCACTGGGTATATTGATATCCTACATTTGCTTTAGGTTTGCATATTTTGGAAGCTGCTTCCATTTGTTGTTCAATTTTCTGAGGTTTTCCAGCTAGTGTGAATATGTTAGAGGTATTACTGTACATACAAACAATGTTAATGTTGTTGTTTGTTTCATCTGTATCAGACATGTTGAGGATGCCAGCACAGGACATACGAGCCAGTCAGGAAGATTTAACTGTTATGATACGACGACAGTCACAGCGGGCACAAAATATATTTGGTGAAGATAAAAACAAAAGGCGGAGAACAGCAATGTCAAGAGACATGGAAAACCTGGTCAGTCCAGAAATCATTGCACATAAAAAGAAGACAGCATTAGAAAGAACGCTGAAGGTAAGTCAATATCTCAGCTGATAAGTGTTTGCCTCATTTATTACTTACTTTTCACTTTTATCAATCGGCACTAAATACTGAGCATGTGTTCTGATTGTTGTTCTCTTAGCATAAGGTTTATCAATGAACATAACTAATACTTGTGTATTCTGAGCAACCAAAACTCCTTACATATACAGAATCTAGGGAATCAGAACGAATATAGCTGACAAAATTACCAAAGGTACGATATAAACAACCTAAAAATCAGAAAAATTCAGACATAAAGAAAACGTATGCAAAATGTATGGGGACTTCCAATCTAATTCTTATGTTCTACAGCATTAGCTTTTGTTTGGTTGTTATGTTGTATGATGGTGTTTATCTTGCATGTTTGTATTACAGGCAAAGGAGTTGGAGCTTAAAGAATTAGAAGATGCGTTACAATCACCTGATGGACTTCATAGATATACGGAAATTGTTACGTTTGTATAAGTTCATAGACCTGAAACATGGTAAACTACTAGAGGGAGGAAAACTGTTGATACAAATGTAGATAGAATGAACTGATTGTTATCTTGGTGATCAATGTGTGAAACTACAATCAGGATTTACCAATAGTTGTTGGCTACACGTAGCCAGTGAAAGTGAAATGAATGACACAATGAATGAACTAAGTGAACATTGCAGGTGTTCATGTAAGTGGATATGTGTATATATGTGAATGAACATTCTAACATAATCAAACTGTGCTATAGACACATCATCTTATATCATCAACTACTGATAAACAACAGTAAGTGAGTACACAGGTGCAATATAAACAATCTTAAAATAGAAGTGAATTTTATATGTTCAAGTAATGTACATGTGGAAATAATTTTGGTATCAAGGAAATCAGTTTTTTTTTAAATTTATAGGAACGTGTTTGACAGCAAAATAAATGAATCCAGTGTCTTTTAGCAGATGAATGTAGTATTTGACCATAGGGTTGATAAAGTAGTGCTGTTTTCTTCTCAGTCAGTCACTGATACTGGTATAGTATGAACAGGTATATAAATGTGAAACAAAGAGTTCATATTGACTGGTATATAAGACTTACTGATAAGTGTTTGTTAAATAGTTACAATTCTGTATAGTTATTGGGACCATATGAGGAGTCAATGATTTGTTTCATATTGTCTACAATTGTATATGGTCACCTTGGAAGATGTTGATGAAGATTCTTACACAGACAGAATGTGTAAATTGAGTTCTGTGTTTATCCACAATATTACATTGACATCAAAATGAGGTGCAAACATGTATAGTATTGTTTACATATATAAAATGTTTAGATTGTTTTGTTATCGATGTTGTTATACGAAAAAATAAATAAATGTACATTTTGGGGAGTAACTGTGAGAGATATATGTGCTTCTTTATTTAAGTACATTAACACACCCTTGCATCAAAGATGTGTTCACCATGCTTGTTATTTGTGCATTTATTCATTGCTAAAAAAAACAGAAAAGTTTTTGAACATTAACTTTGCTACATGCGAAGCTGGTTAAATGTTAGTTTTTTTATATGTACATTGTATTGGTCACTGTTTTTGGTGTCAGCTTTTCTGGAACATCACAAATGCTGGACAGATTTACACTTTCTTGTTAAACAGAGATTATTATTTTTGGAAACCATACATGCATTGGTATGTAAACAAACTGCTACATTTTGTTTTTTATAAATCAATTAAACTAGATTTGTTCATGTAAACGTATACAGCTTTGTTATACATCAAGTGAATACCAATGTTTCAATAGTCCAGAGTTTATAGTTATTGATTAAACTCTCCCTCTCCAGATGTACAGTGTATGTTGCCTGATTTTGTTTGTTTATATTTGGACCAGTTGTACAAACCGTTGTTAGGTGTATTTATTGTAACTATTTCATTTACATTTATTGTAATACTTGTTGTGTAGCATCCCAATAAAACAGCAGCAAATGAAGTTAGTTGTCATTATTCTTTTGGCTGCTTGTGTTACTCTTTTATTTGTTACACTTAAAAAGATGTTGTAGTAAAACTTTAAACTGATATATAACTCTATACTAAAACCCATCTTTTATTTGACTGAAATGTAAGAAATACTGACACCTTAAACCAACTAGTCATAAGTTCAGTTGGTGAACGTTGTTGTTTTTTATTGCAATTTAATGGTGTCTATATTTCTTAGCTTTTGCTTACTTATTTTAGAACTGGAAATGTGTTACTAATGCACTTTTCTGTTTGATTAGAGTTGAGTGCTTATTAAAATTCTCTTTATATTGAAACCTTTTATAACTCACCATGCACAGTTCATATTGTTAAAGGCATGTAATAAGTCCAAAAGAAAAACACTAAATGGATTGTAAAGCAATTATACTCAGATGCAGGTTAAAGTAATCTTGTATAAACAAAGATCAGCTGAATTGTGAACTAAGGGTGAAGAAAACAATAATTCAATCTCGAAAAATGACTGATAATATGTTATTTGTGATTTATATAGGCTTACGTGTAATGTATAAGCAATCATGTGAACATACAGCTCAACTTGTATTTCTATATACTAATCTGGAGCCCTAAGCCTGTTGCAGGATTAAGTTAATCTATAAAGCACCTTTGATTGAACCAAGTGTACGAGTATGCACAGTTTAAAGAGGTAACATACACATCAGCGCGATAGTTGACCTAAAACCTTGGTTGGCATAACTTAAAAACAACAAACACAATGGACAAATACCAGTTATTTGATTTAAACTTATTGATTTGTGGTGTGTGTAAAAGTTTGTTTGTGTATATAACTGCTGTCTACTTTGCAATGGCCTAGTATTGTGTAGCTTTTTTCCAACAAAATAGTTTTCGAGGGCGTTTTAATGCATGGATTCCACAGTAAACTATGCAAGTGGCCATTACCTCAAACATAATATTCATTAAAAGTTAGGTTAACTTAAACTAACCTCCAACACATCCTATGAAAAATGAAGAGTGCCCCATTACCACAAATAGTACACAGCACTCAATGGATAGTATGTAGTGATGCGATTTTGTGACAGATATATAGCAAATATTCATCCCGTCATCTTACTACATTCACAATCTTGTTCATACTGGAATGTCAACAGATGTTATGCTGAAAGCTTTGACCTGTAATCATTCCATAAACTTGTTTTTTAGATGAATGCACACACTGTTCCTGGAGTAGCATGTTCATTTTCTAGATGAAAAAAGCAACACAATGTATCATAATAAAAAAGGAGTACTTTATTAATATATTTACCACAAAATTCAAAATAAACTTGAAGCAAGATATCCTGTCATGTAGTCATTATTATCGTTTATACATTGTGTATAGATCGTTGTTTTATCCACTCACTGTTTGCTTCACAATTTGGCCAATACCTCAAACAACAAGGTGTTTGTATCTACTCCAAGGCTAAGAGAGAAATCCTATCTACTGTAGTGAACCAAAACAACAATGTGAGTGAGCTCATATCTTCTGTGATACAGAGAACACTGACTGATACACAAGCAATTAAATACTTGTTCACAACCACATCTCTGTTTATACATTACAATATTGTATTCAACACAGGATTATGGTTACTACAATGAATTTCTATGTAAAGTGATGGACAATATATTTTCATGCAGATGATGTAATAACACTAGAATTGACAGTGGGTCATATATATCACAGATATCTTTTTTAGTAGAACTGTCTTCAACAAACAAACATAAAATCTTTGAACATATACAACATGTACACACTAGCCTTATAAGACAATCTAATTAAGACAATCTAATATTGCAGTTAAACTTGTAGCCTACAGGTCAAACCTCTGTAGACTATTTATACAAAGTGGTGCCAGGGCAGTACTAGGCTTGTACTATTCTCTTTTAATACAACTGAAATACTGACAACACTTCAACTAGATATCTGATCTACAGAACAGATAATAAAGAGTTTTGTTGCTGCTGTTTACCTTTTTGTTTTTTTCGCTCAGCGGCACTAGTATTAAATTATATAGATGCGGTATTCTTACTTTGTAGATGTTAACAAGTACACAATTTAGACTGCTTAACGCTTCATTTTCATATAATGTTTAACAGAAAGATTTCTTTGAATATTACTTACTTTATTTAAAGGTAAAACAAGCAATAGTTACAAAAATGAACAATGGTACTATGACTTGACACAAAATCAGTTATCACATCTTATAGACAAACACCAATGTAAAAAGTTCCTATTGGCAATTGTCTATGCTGTTCAACAAGTGAAAGGTACCTACAAACTCTCTCACACTAAATCTCTCACATTCATATGTACACAGTATGATAGTCATTATTTAAATGGTGATTCTAAAACATGTAAAATTCTGAACAGATACAGTACCTTGTAACTATTCTGTGAATTTAACAACATAGTTCATAAATAAATTAGCACACTGAAATAACTATCAAGAAATTCCTTAAAATTTAAAACAGCAATTAAAGGCTTACCCAGCTGACTAAAAAGGCACTTTTTCCCTTGAGTCTTTTTATAAGACTTAACATACATGAAATTGACTCTGTATTGTATTACACTGGCAGTATTAAAAACAGAAAAACAAATGTGCTTCCAAACAAGAATAGATTCATATTCTATTTTATTATGATATTTTTATCCAGTTACATATTCTAAAAAATTCACGAAGGTTGCAACTCAGAAAAGAAGCTTGTTTCTGAAATTGGGATTCAAATGTTCATTAAAAACTGAATGCAATTATCTCCACATTTTAACCTGAATTCATGTCATACAAATGAAAACACAAGATAAAAGTCCATTTGTCAAATTTAAATGCCAAAAGTTTATCAGTTCAGCATGCAGGATTCGTAAGTTGGAACCATATATTTAATGTTTATGAAAGCATCTTCACCGCCGTGTCTTTCAAAAGCTTCCAAAGTTTCCTGAATAAGATCTCCAATATTTTCGCGTTTTTGTTGACTGTAGTCAATGCCATCACCAGAATTCACTGCAAGCAAAAAACAAGTTGTTAAATAAAAAAAAATGTTTTAATTGTCATGGTAAATGAAAACTTCAGCGGTTCTTAAATAAACATTAAAAACACAGAAAACTGCTATGAAGCTTTATGCTTCTCTGAGGGATAATGGAACCTACTTTTTACATGTGTTTACATTTGATGTGTTTTGCAACACATTATTGTTTATACATTTATTATAGAAAACACAAATTGAAATACAAATGGTTCACTTACAATTTTTGTTCTTGAAGATATTGAGGATAGGAAGGATTTGTCTGTAATAAGGTACTAAAGCTTCTCCAACCATATCTGCTGATACAACTAAATGTTGCAAAACCTTCAATGTGGTGCACACCACCTGTGGGTTCCTTGTGTTGAGAGCATCTGTTCAGATAAAACAAATTGACAATGTATGAGTTTCATCAATCAAATACAGGTCAAATTCAGCGATTAAACATGTTTAAACATCATTCACACAAACTTTGTAATTTAATTTATAAGGTAAATTTTTGAGAATCTAATGTCTGAAGTGAACTTACTTTTAATTGGGATGATAAGTTGAGGAATGACAGGTAGGATTTTTGAGCCACCGTGCTCCAACATATCGTGTACACCTTGTCTGGCGAAGAACTCATAGGGGTGAGTTGTCTCGCATAAACCATCAAAGAATAGTGGCAAATAGTGGTGGTAGTCTAATTTCTCAATTTCAACCTGTAGATAGATAAAACATTAACTTTAATAAACACAAACATTTGAGGTGGCTACTATGAACCATAGTGTACCAATGTCAAGAGTTGGCAAGGTAAGCTAAAAATAATATAACCATTTATGTTTTTCAATATATAATAACACATCACTGTTTTAATTTAAAAAATCTGACATCTAACTTAGCTATTTTAAACTGTGAAACACATCTAATATAAAGTACACATGTCATTTTAAATGAATTGACACTGGTAGCAAGTTTTGTTGTTTCAACTGTCAACAATGTTTTTCATGCTAGAATGTCTCAAATGGAAAGCTATTAACGTAATCCAACACCAAAAAAAATAAAAATACTGCCTACAAATAAAAAGTGACCAGCTATAAAAAAAATTGAACCTGTATCTTACCTTCCATGCAATCTTGTTTCCTTTTGTGTCGTGTTCAAGGGCAATAGGAAAGTCACCTCTTTCATAGAACTTTCTAAAAGCTGTAGGACCTGCAGGTCTGGGCTGGAAAGCACCTGCTCTAGGTGGACATTCAACCTGTAAAAAAGAAAGTTTAAAGATTCAGAAACATGCGGTCTAGCAATGCAAAATCATCCACTTTTACCATTACATCTTATTCAAATAAAAGTTTATAGAACAGAAGTGTCTGATAGTTATAAACTATATTGACTTGATATAAAAACATTATATATTTTCATACTCACATCTATGCATGTATGCTAATATCAAAGTGACAATTCATGAGTATAGAAATAACCCTATTAATCTAAAACACTTGAAATGTGATAATAAAAAACAAGGCTACAATGAAAATGATGCTACTTATAGAGTTAAAATTATCATCATTTATATAATAAAATTCGAGTGCACATCTTTCTCATTTCTTCAAAGAATTACATTAACATTGAAGCACGTCTAAAAGTTCATTATTGCTTGTTGTAAATGAGGAACTGTTTTAATCAAAGACCTCAATTCATGTTGTCATAAAATACTTTCTGAGGGTTTTATATATCAAAGGAATTAGCTATATCAACAACACTTCCAATTCACCATGGAGAACTTATTGTTCAGCAGAACCTGTGTTTACACCTGATTGACCATATTTTCATTGTTGAACAGGACTGTTGCCAAACCCGGCTTTCAGTCTAAAATTTCATTATAGGGCATTGATGTTATAAAACTGAAAAGTAACACCCAAACTACTCAGTTGAAATTATGAACTAGGGAATACCTTCATCAAATTCATCAACTCAAGACCAATAATGAGAGCTAGACTTTATAGATCTTATCTATTGATTAAATGGTATGAACAAGCAGACTTTTTCCTCATCTACACAATGATAAGCTAATACAGCATATGTAGACTAATTTCACAATAAATAACATTGTTGCATATTGCTTTACATGGCAATGTCACACAGTGAAAATATAATGAAATGGCGTTTTACCTTTACGTCCTTCTGATAAGATTGTATGGTGAATCCTTTGCCTTTGCCATCTGTGCTTGCTTTCAATTTTGAGTATCCAAATCCCTTCTTATCTTGCACTGGTTTTTGTACTAAAGACATCTTGACAGATAGTTCTTCTGTGATTTCTAACTAAACTGAATTAATAATCCTGGATAGAAACTGAGACTCAAGAGAAAAAAGTAAATAACATGGATCGTGTACGTTGTTTGTGTAGTCAAGCAACCAACGTCGACAGTGCCCGGATGAATGTATTAGCGTGAAGTTGCTATGGGGAACTCTTCCGGTTGGTATCCCACAGTGCAACGCGATTCACCAAGCGTCTGTCAACATAGATGATAGTCGTGTTTGTAAGATTTTATTAAAATGTCACTTCTTAACATCGTCAAATCTAGGCTAGGCGGCTTAACATCGACAATACTTATACAGACCAACGCCCGACGAAATGGATTCAACATTGTGTATGCAATTACCCAAGTTCAAGGTAAAATCACTGAAAACGTGATAGTCCGAACACCTAGGCGCTTGACAAATCAAAAGTGTCGTTAGATTTCGCGATATGAAATATTCGGAAAGTTTATAATTGTTTACTTGGCGTCATGTTTGCAATGCTATCTACATAAAAGTATCGCTATACCGAATGCTAAATTGAAATTAATAAATGAAATGGTGCATTTTTCTTTTAATACAAATATTCTGGAACAACTTTATTTAAGTTTACAAGGTCATCAATCTGTCAGATGAAGCAAAAATGCTAACTGTATATATACAGTGTCAAGTCTCACGGTTTCGCTGTGGGTCTCACAAGTTCGGCAATGAAATCACAGTAACGCTGCCAACGTTATTTCTTATGCATATCAATTAAAAAAATATATATGAAAATAAATACTATTGTTTTATGAATAAATAGGTAAAACCATCAGTTTGTGTATTAGTTGTGTATGATCTCATGTTAGCCACTGGAATACTAACACAACATAATCGTGACAACATAATGTGTGAAAATGTCAGCAGACGATCGCGGTATACACAATGCAAGCTGTGAAAATTGTACTCCCTGTGTATTTCCTAG
>ENA-OREC01001144-OREC01001144.1-marine-metagenome-genome-assembly--contig:-NODE-1144-length-12794-cov-13.483841_pt1 | contig 12794 bp, 7 predicted proteins | sample MGYA00248626_ERZ508543 | MGnify/ENA primary metagenome ERZ508543 (study PRJEB26211, sample SAMN05518279) | marine metagenome | isolation source: Puget Sound, Washington, USA | host: Bankia setacea... | reverse complement strand
CCCCCCTTTTTAACAGTAATTAATGTGCTTAGTATTATGTCATTGTCACCAATATTTCCTTGAACTTGTACTGGACCACTGTTCATGAGTCATGATGAGCTAGTTCTCGTGGGCTTTATTTGACACAGGAAAGGTTTTTGATAAAGATTAACGGATAGCTGTTCCTTTATATGAACTTTACTTGTTTTTTGTGTGTTGTTTTTCCATGAAACAAAACATAGCAGTAAGTGTGTTGATATAATGACAATACTATTGCTTTTGAGGTTTACTTAGAGCTTACTTGAAGTTAGGGTTTTACATCATTATTTTCCTAGAAAACCATCGGGTACTGCAGTTTCAGATTATGAACAGTTACAGATAGGAGGAAAGTTATTATGTGTGTTTTGTTCACATTTGCAATGGAAAACAGCTGCATTTGAAATAAAACTAGAGCCCTGGAATTAAGAGCTTTGTTTGAATGATTGCATACAGTACTGATCTAACTGTATAATACTGAGAAGGCTGATTAGAGGTTTGTTGCATTGGTGTCTTGGCATGGTCTTTGAATAATTCATATTGGCATTGTCAGAGTGGAAGAAAGCAATATCACATAATTGTCATGATTGAGGACTCTTAAATGAAGCATCAACAATTCATGGTCAGTGTGGTAGAAAGATGGGAACTTGTTACTGGGAGAGAGGTATTATTAAGTCTGCTATAATTACTGGTATGTTTAAGGACTTGATTTAAAAGAGGAGTGAATGTAAGTTAGGATTAATCATGCATCACCTTCCATTTTAAGAGAAACATAGGGGTAACGGATGACAAGTGAATTATTTAGGCTAAATTTGGGTGAGAAAATATAAGAGAATAAGTTTGAAGTAAATCATATATACTGATCGTTCAATGTCTCAAAATGTCCTTATTTATTCTGAAGATCTGTTAATGTTCCAAGGATGTATGATGTAACATTGAGCATTGTTATTAGTATGTAATTGTATTATTGTTCAGTTTTGTGCAACATTTTGAACTGTTTAAAACCATGTCAATGGGGGAAAGGAAAGGGTTTCTTAGTGCTATTTAAATATGGTACAGAAAGAACCCTCTTAATATCTCTCAGCTTAAAATAATGTAAGTATAATTAGTTAATCAAGTTGTAAGACTGTCACATGCAATGCAAGTTTTTAAAATCCAATCAAGCAGGCTTTTTGGACAAGCTTAAGTAACATGCAACATTGTTAGAAGAACTATTTTTTAACTAATGCAGTAATGTCACAAAGTAAAAATTAATAGGAAACATGTTCAGAAGTGTAAGATTGTGAATGTTTAATGTTGGAGTTTTTGGCCTTTTCTTCCATTTTCTCTTTGTTGGAGGAAATCCCATGTGTCAGTTCAAGACAGTGATGTCCTTTTGAAGCGAAAACGTGAGATGTTATCAAAGTATCAAGTAGCCAAATCCAAGAAACCCCATAGCAAAAAGAATGCATGTGTCCGTAGTTGAAGAAGCAAATGTAACTGTTACCTGTTAGTGTTAGAATAACGAATGGAATATCCATAAATTCTCAGTGGAGATGTCAAATTATTATCTTGTTAAAGGAATCTTAATTTCTAGTTAGACGGTAGTCATCGGCTGCAGTGAAGTACCTCTAAATTCTAGCCTTTTGGTCCGGAAAAAAATAATTTAAAAACATACCAAAGATACCTTTAGAACTTTTCCTTTACATGCAAATTCTCTCAGGTCTCAAATACTCATGGAAACCCACCAAAACCACACTATATTACAAGGGTGTCCTGCTATAGAGAGGAGTGACACTACATGTATACTGGTGATGGTGTGTTGGCATGTATCAAGTAACACTTTAACACCAGTATCAACTTACTAGACTGGAGGTTCAGAGATTCATGTTCTTGTGCTAGTGTTAATGTGTTATAAGAACTTTCACCTTGTGTACAAATGGGAGTAAGTGGGTTATAATTAACTAAAGAGCACTTAATCTACCTGCCATAGTGTTATTTTAATTGGAAAACTTGTTTGCTATGAAGTATATTTCTTGATATCAAAGTGTCAGATGAAAACATATACAGTACATTGTTGAACTAAGATTTCAGGGGTAACTGTGAAATTACATTTTGTGAGGCATTCATTTTGTGGATTTCCTGAGTGCAAAAAATGGCTGATTAACAGTTCATAAGGGTTTAGTACTTGACATGTTTTGACCACTTTTGATCTAGGGTAAAAAAAGACATTTCATGATTTGACATAAGTTAAGATAAGGATTAGTACAGTTTCAGAGTGTCATTTGCTTCTTGTTTTAATATTTTGCAACAAAATGCCTGCTGATGAGTTGTTTTGAAACTATTTTTAAACCTCATTCTGCATTTCATTGATTAAAATTGGAATTTGAATATGATTGTTATGGGTCGCCCACTACATACATTGTATTTATTTTTGGTTAGAAATGTTCACACACTTATACAACAGCTGTCAACTATGAACAGCTGTAGGGAGTTATGCTTTCACTCAATGGATCTCTATAATAGTAACATTTAATTTAAGCTTTCTTGGTTGATTTGGCAAGATTTTCTTAATACATGGGTTGGTTTAATGTACAAAATCTAGCATAATGATAAAAGGGAAACATTATTGTCAGTTAAAAGAGATTGTTGCATTCAGGTGTTGCCATTTAAGTCAGTTGTTATTATCCTCACTTTTTACTCACTGGAATCTGCTACAAATGTGTATCTGATCATCTACCCAAACACTCGTTCTGAGAGGTTTACTGTGTATTGACTTTGTATTTATCTAATGTTTACTGGAGAGAGAAATGAAGTCTTGTCAATTTCTATCTTTTCTCTAAACAGTTATCTGTATATTGACATTATTCTTGTTTATGAGTCTCCTAGAGAATCAAGGAATATCTGTTAATTTCTAGTTATTCTGTATTATAAATCCTTCCAAGGTGAAACTGATAACAAGCGCATAGTTCTCTTAGGGGAGGAGAGGATGTCTAACTATTACTTACACATTGTTAAACCAACTGGTGATTGTATCATATCCAGAGCTTTTACCAATATTTGCCTGGGAAAAAAGTCTCATATTCTGCCTGTGCATTGATTTGATTTTCCGGAGAAGTCACTTGGTTTGAATCAGATTTGTACATGTATGTATACTGTAAAATAGAAATGTGTTTGTGCAATTGTCTTTGGTCAAGTTTGTTATAATTAATTGCTTTTATATTTCATTACATATTGTTAGGAGGTTATTTTGACATGCCAATGAACAGTCTGTAATATCGGATTTACAAAGAGGGTTTGCAACCGTACAAAGGGGGCCACAGACAAAAAAATCAATTACCCCAATACCGTTTACCATCTGTGAAGAGATCAGGGACCTTTGTATTGTATGGGCCAATGAGATATATGTTGATTAGTTAATGTGAATGTTGTACCTGGATGATCCTAAATTACCCTACACATTGGGGTTATAGTGTAAACTTCAATGTTTAAAATCATTACCAAACTGTTAAATCTGTATCAATCACCTTTTCAACAACATTTCTTTAAAAAACACCTTGACACCAGTGTTCAATGTTATGTACCCATATTTGTTTATATACAAGGGTTAGATATTGATTATTTTAGGAGACAATGGCAAACGCGAATTGATCCTCTTAAATTCATTTGGATTATATCTTTAGTGACAACATCAAATTCTTTTCTTTTTTTCAACAGTTACAAGCTTAAGAATTATGGTAAAAAATGGTTTGTTATGTTAAACAAATTGTGTTTGTCATCAATCGTTAAGACAAATATGAACACAACTTGTTTTTTGTAAATTCCTCTTCAGGTTGACTACTCAATTTGAGGCTGATCTAGTAATTTTTTTATGACAATGTACATTTAGCCTGTACATACAAATTGATGATCTGTTTAAATCAGCTTACCAATTAATTGAATGTCTTTATGTATGATATGACTATACTGAAGACAATGCTAACATATACAAGTCATGCAGGCCTGTTAGCAATCTGATCTGAACGAGGCATTTAAACAGGATACGGCTGTGTGTATTACTGTTAACTGCATTGTGCGTGTGTGTGGGGTTACTGTGTGAAGTACATGCTGATTTGACGGATTAGTATTCATATTGACGTTTTGGATTTTCATCTGACTTTCGTTCAAGTTTGTTAGTGACAGGACAATCACAAGTTTTGAAAGAAAAGAAGACAAAAGAAAGTTAGGTGTAGTGAAACTTCAATTAAACGAGCACTCCTAAATGGACTACAGCATGTGTATATGGACTCTTTGGAACTTGTCTTAGCTAACATTTAGGTAAGAAATAGAAACAAAAACTAAAAGTGGGAAAGTGATTATATTAATTGAAGTGTTACTGTTATTCAACCTAATCAGGGTAAGGTAGCACTTTAGGGTTATGATAATTTTAAATACCTAGAGAATATTAGCTGTAACAAATATAAACTTATCACCCATGACTTTAATGAACAGGTTGAACATTATAAGATATAAATGTCTTACTAGTTGTATGATAGGAATGTCAGGTATGTTTATATTGAACTGGTGTTGTTGCTCTCTTCCATTTTTGTGTGAAAAAGCTGTGGTTTATATTCAAGTAAACTTCAAGTAAATAGTGTGTGTGCATACATATTAATATCTCATACATCATCATGGTGCAATGTGAGCTTGACTTTATTGATCAGTGTTAATTGGCACTCCTTTCAATTAGTTGATATGTTGAAGTGGAATGCACACAAAGGAGGTAACAATAGTGTAATCTTTTGTCCTATCCAACCCTCATAGTGTTCAAAGAATGCAGAGCTTATTGTGAAATTACTATTTATGAGTACTACTGTTAAATCATAAATTTTGGTACGGAAATATTCTTCTTTTGGCTTTAAGTAAACTTGAGCTTTAAAGTAACAACGATAAATTAGTATTTATAATGCAGATCTGAAATTATGAATTCAGTTTAATTCAACAATAAACTGATAAATCAGGTAAATTAGTCTGCTATGTTTTGTTGAAATCAAACCATCTTGCATCAGGTAAATATGGGATGGTCAGAATACACTTGTAGAAATATTCTCGTGCATTATTTATGCTCTTAATGTAGAAATGAAAGTGTGCAATAGGCATATTAATTAATGTCAAAGTTGATGTAATTGTCTTGGACTTAGTGCTCCATGCTATAATCTATCTGTCATTCAGTACGCCATCTGAGCATGTGTGATGTAGGCTTTATGCTCAGTATATTGGAATAAGAACAAGTTTATTGATCTCCCTTACTGACAGGCCTCATGAAAGTGGAAAATCTTGTTCATGAAATGTTTCCAATTACCGTAAACTTAAAACTGGTTTGATGTGTTTAAAATCAACAAAGAATATGTAGCTGATTTAGGTCAGTGATTTCATGTAATTTGATGCCTGTGACGTTAGAGGTAAGAGTTCAGCACACTTTCCATTAACCAAATACCTCTCTGATTAGCAAGTTGTTTGTTTCAAAGGTTCTGATTTCCTGGTATTTTTGTCAAAAGGCCGTTTAGTGAATTGTAGTTTAAACAAACATTTTGCAGTTCAAGTGTTTGTCTAATTCTTCAGAATGATCAGGAATGGAAATATGAATGGTCATCATAAAATAATGTCACAATTAGGCATTGCAAATTATGGAATTTTAAAAATTAGTTAGCTACAAAGGCTACATGGTTTACACTAGTTGACAAGTGTTTTCTGTCTAATGGAATGACAATAACAGTGAAGAGTTGCTTAATTAATTGTCATTTGTGACTGATGATTGCTAAGATATTGTTTATTGGTGGTTTTAACAGTATAATAATGTTTGAAACTGTTAACAATGAAATAGAACATAATAAGGAATATAAATGTAGGTTTGTACTGAAAGTTACACGTTTAGCATTGTTGTTTTAAACTCTAGACTCTTTTTACAGTCAGCATGATTGTAGTGCTTCATTTTACCCAAAAAAATCTGTTTTGCTCAACCTTTGTATTGAAAAATTATAAGTGTTTCAAGGAAAAAAACATTTAGTTACCGACAAACTGTTGACCTTAACTTGCAGATGACCTTGACCTGTTAATCTTATAATCTAGTTTGGCAAAAGTCTTGACAGCTAAGTGTGAGAAAGCTGGAATGGTTCCAAATTAAGTGAAGTCTAATGTGTGGATGTTTTACCCTACAGGATAAAGCTTCTTGATTTTGTAATTCAAAGATGTCTGTTTTCATGAATATATGATTTTGATATTTTAAGATAAAAGTGTGTTTGTGTATTTTTTAGATCTTTTTCTTTATAGAGTCGATGTTTAATTACAAGATATAACCTGTACATGTTATATAATTGTTTGTTCTTTTATTTTCAGAAACCAATCACTGTGTCACCCACCTCTGCCATAAATAGTTCATCCACAACAGTTCTTGCCTCAGCATTGTTTCCTACAGTTCCTTGGTCTATGTCGTTCAGAAATGTATCCGGTACTTCATCAACATCACCTTCATCTGCTGCCAGTTCATCAGCATCACCATCCAAATCTGTGTCTAAATCTTCACCTTTAAAGTCACAAGGAGTTTCATCATCAAAACCTTCTCTGATAAAATCACCAGGCTCATCTGTGTCTTCTAAATCCCCACCGGCTAGATCAGCAGTAGTTTCTTCATTACCTAAAGACATTGCATCAAGCAAACCATATCAAACCGTTCAGGAATTGTGCAATAAATTACTTGCTGGGTCAAAGCCAGTGCAAACTACTGGTTCATCAACTTCTCTAGGCTCAGTTTCTATTAGTCAGTCACTACCAAAGTCTAAGAAAGCCTCGACAAATAAAAATGCTTACTCTAAAGATGATTTTGGGTTTGCAAATTTATTAGCAAAACCTCATATTCAAGGACACAATAATGACAAACCATTGAATTTAGTGACTAAAGATTGTGCTGGTAAGTTACCAGAAGCAGGTGTTTCAAATAGTTACAAGTCTACGCATCCCATTGGCTCAAGGAGAGCTACAGAGAGTGTAATCACATACCATGAGCCTATGCTCCAATCTGTTGCTAATTCAATATTTAAGAATAAACAGAATGTGAACTTTGGAAAGAGAAAGATGGACGAGGACAAATCAAAAAGTGAACCTGGCACACCAGATCAAAAGAAGACAAAGTTACACACCTCCCCTCCAAGTATGGCAGATCCAAAGGTAAACAAGAAAAAGAAGTGCTCAATAGAAAACATCATAGAGAGAATAAGGACAGAAAAGACAGTATCTAGGGGCAGTCCTGGGGGCAATGGCATTGGTGAAAATGGTCAAAATACTCAGCTAGATGTTGAGTCAGATTCAGCAACTAATTCAGTGCAATATGAAAACAAGACAAAAGCTGCAGCAGAAGTAGATATCAAGAATGAACATATTGAAGGTTCTCATGGAAATGTGAGTGCTGCAAATGATGTAAAGGCTGAGAAAGAAGAAAATAAAGCAATGCAGCAGAATGTTGTTCAGGGAACTGGTAGAAGTAAAATTGATGATGCGGAATGTGGTAAAGCAAATGAAGCTGTTTGTAAAATAGAACCTAGTGATGATTATGGGGTGAAAGTTGTTGAAAGAACAATGGCTGAAAAGACAAATAGTGGTAGCTTTGACTGTAAAATGTCTAATGGTAGTACTAAAACCAGCAAAGCATCTGCTAACAGTGATGTCATAGGTTCAGAAAATAAAGAGTTTCCGGATGATGCTACGAAGGATGCTTCCAAAAATACAGGAGAAAATAAGAAAAAGAAAATAGGGCAGAATGAAGCAGGAAAAGCAGTGAAAAAGAAACCAAATGAAAATGTAAAAGCTCAGGAAGAGCAGAGAGGGGCAAAGAAAACAAAGGCTAAAGAAGAAAGTCAAGATGGTAATGAGTCAAAAGGTGTTAAGAAAAAGACATGTGGTTTGTCAGATGAACAAAAAAAAGTTCAGAACAAAGATGTCAAGAAAGCAAAAGTGAAAAATGATGAGAAAAGTAACGAACAAAAGAAAGAAGATGCTAAACAAACAAGTAGCAAGAAACCAAATAAAAAAGAAACTGATACTAATGAAAAGAAAAAAGTTGTTAAGAAAGAAATAGAAAAGAAAGGTAAAAAAGATACCAAAGAAACGAACAATGATGAAAAAAATAGTGGAAGTGTAGCTAAAGGCAAAAGAAAACTTTCAGATGTTGAAAAGTCAGGAGCTGCAAATGAATCTCAGGGTAAAAAGACCAAGTTGGAAAAAGCGACAGATAGTGGTAAGAAAAAAACGAAAGGAAAAACTGATGAAGATAAAAGTAAAACTGGTGTTAAAAACCAGAAGAACAAGTTGCCAATTGCATGCAGGCGTGTAAAAAGAGAAGCCAGTTTAAATGCAGCAACTTTTGTAAATATTCTATGTGAGAGTCCAAGAACTGCGAAACTTGGTGATAAGAGGTCTAAGTCCGATTCAGACCTGAAACTGAGTCCACACAAAAATTTACCAACTGTTAGTGTAAGTGTTAGTAATTTAGATTTACTAGATGGAACTGAATCGGTGAGTCTCAAAGATGGATTATTCACCAAGGTTAACAGTGCAATAAAAGTGAAAGCTTGGTCTGCAAAAGTGGATGCTAGAAAGAATAGTCAGAGTGAAGAAGTCAAGTCACCAGGAAGGCCAAAGATGATCAAATCATTAAATTCGAAAAGAAAAGTTAGTTTTAGTGACGAATCTTTTGGTACAGTGTTTGACGCAGTTATCCAACGAAGTGTTAAAGAAGCTAAAGCACCTGTTGCTAAGAAACTAAAAGACAAAGATACTAAATTGGGTAAGAAAAATGTTGATGGGAAACAAAAGAAAGGTGAAAATGCTATTAGTAAGAAAAATACGAGTAAAGAGTGCATTAAACAAAATAAGAAATCAGAGAAAATGGATAAGAAGTTTAGATTGAAGAAAATTAAGAAAGCTATTAAACTTACAGCTTCCAAGTCACCAGATGAAATGGCTGAAAAGAAAAGAAAGGCCAGTCTTGCTAGGCTTGAACGTGCCAAAGAGTTGCTAAAGACTAAAAAGCGTATTTCAGATGAATTTAGTTCTGATGAAAGTAAAAGTTCTGACTCTGAATCCGTATCCACAAGTAATATTAGTGATGATACAGAATCTGAAGTGACAGTAGATAGTGATAAAGGCAATGATTTGTCTAAGAAAGATCGTGCTAAAAAAGGCTCACTATGTAGAGCTGCCAGAACTCATGTATTAGTAGAGTCTAAAACAGTTGTTGAAAATGCCATGCCGTCTCCGCGGTGGTGCGAGTGTTGTCAGTCTACGTATTACCCCAATCAGCCATCTCAGGGAGCTCAGGTGTGGCGAATCAAACATCTTGTTGACAAAGGATCGTCCAAATCACCTGAGCCTATACAAACATCTAGTCATCATTTCATCTCAGCACATGCCAGCAATGAGGTACGACCTTATGCCTCACCGTCTCACATGTCAGTGATAGAGTCCAATCCTTATGTGAGTCAGATAATGCCACATGGTCATATACAGTGTTCAGCATGTAGTTGTGGCCATAGTGGACTCTATCATACAACGTCTTGCCAGAACTGTACACTTAGTGGAGTGGGTAATCTGATGTCTTGCCAGCGATATGGAAATCCTTATTCTGTTACCTATCCACACAGCCATGGGTCATACACACATTGCGGTAAGTAAATATGGATGTGTTGATTTTATTCTCTTGTTGATTGTGTCACAGCATCTAAAATAGCAAGTTTTGATGGAAAGTAAAAAAGAAAGAACTGAAAGCTGGCAAATCTAAATCAAAGTCATGACATGGATAAAACATTATAAAAGACTCGTAAGTGGAAAAACATGGTTTATGCAGTATATTTATGTATTACCTGTATTGTTGAAATGTTCTGTTATATCTAGGTTTTAATTTTCTCCAACAGGTTGTGGTCGTTGTTATTCAGCAGGCTCATACATGGGTGGGACTCTAATCCACCAGCCCCAGATGTCCATGTCTGCAGACAGCCCTATACTACTGCATCACCCAGTCCAGCTTCAGGTCACACATGAAACCACTATGCCTGTCTCCATGCCAACACTCGCCCATTCTCACAGTGACCCTAGCAACCTTACCCACTCCATACAGAAACAGTTGTCTCATCCCACTGAACAGAATCACTCCAACATGAGCTTACAACTCTCTCAAGGTGATGAACAGTTCACACGCATGTGTCAATGGTCGCAAGGGGAGGTAACCAATGTGTCTGCTCTCTCATCAAGTACTCAGTCAGATCAAGAGATTGTTGATATTGGAAGTAGAGACGATATTACTAAGCTAGTGTCCAACTGTTCATCACAGGCCTCTTTGACTTCATTTGGACCTGGGTTTGAAAACTTGTCAAATAATGCTAGTAACTCATCTGACTCTTCTAAAGATTCTGTGATAAATAAAAAGAAAACTAAAGCAATTAATGATAAACAGTTAAAGAAGTTACAAAAAGAAGAAAAAAATAAAGAAAAATTATCAGAGAAAAAGAAACTGAAGTTACAGTTACTGAAAAAACGTAAAAACGTTGAACTTAAAAACATCAAAGATTCTAGTTTATGTCAAAAGGATCCTAGTGCTAATGATGATGTAGGCAAACTTAAAAAGAAGAGAAAAGATTCAAATACAGAAACGAATGTTTCTAAACAGTCAAAGGTGAAAAATGTGCTAAGTGAAATTGGTAAAAAGAAGAAAAAGTCGTCTGTATCTAAAGATAGTGGTAAAGCTATTGAAGAGAAGGCAATGTTGAAGGACAAAGATGGAGTGAGTGAACAGGAAGAATATGTGAAGGCCTGGGGCTGGGATGGGGAAGGCACAATCAAGAAAGTGGTTAATATAGTAAGCAAACTATTCTTCATTAGAGAGTTGTAATTTGTTAACAATGTATGGAACTCCGTTGTGTTGCATTAATTTAAAAATACTGTTATTGTAATTCTAAAAAGTCCAATATTAGAATTTGGAAGGTTGTGTATTAGCACTACTCCAAGTGATATAGGTGGCATGAAATACTAGTTCAATAGTTGTCCTGCTGTCAAGTAAATAGTTCCCTTGTGTAGGAACTCATTGTTGGTTGTTATAATTAAATAATTAATGGAAGAAAATATTCTGGAATGAATATAATGGAAGAGTATAAGTTCTGGATTAAAAGATAATGTTCGTTTTCTAAAGGTAATGCCAAGTTCAATGTTTTGCTATTGTTTGAAAGACAAGGATGGTGTGAGAGTTATCCTTCAAAATGCATGTATTGTTAACTTCTTTATATTTCTGATTGACCCACACATTTGATCCTAATCTTAAGTTGTTCCACCTTTCAGTTTAATGGTCAGCCTGTACAGCGTCGATGTTACACTGGTATAGTACACAAAGGTGGAGACAAAATACAGGTGAAAGATTGTGTACTTGTGTGCTCTGGTGTCAAGGAGAAGGACATTCCATATGTTGCAAAGGTCACCAACTTTTGGGAGGAACTTCCTGAAGGTTTGTTTGCCTTTGTTTTGTGTTTTATATTTGTCTCTTACAGCATACCAGATGCCCATGGGATTATTGTAATCACTTTGCTAGAATGTTTGGCATTGTTTAGAACAAGTGAAAAGTTGTCCTTAGGTTTCTCATCAATCTGAAACAATTTCTTAAAAGTAAAAGCATCGTACTGGTAACCACATTGTTTATGCCAAAGAATAAAATCCTGTGCATTTTTAACTAAATTATTGGTTATCAATATAGACAGTCAAGATGAGTTCTATAAATGTTATATCTTTATATTTCTTTGATACCTTGGGAACGTTGAAGTTTAGATGTTTTTATTGGTGTGTTTTAGGTGAGATGATGATGTCCGTGCTTTGGTTCTACCGTCCAGAACATGCAGAAGGTGCTCGACTAACTGATCACCTGGAGAATGAAGTCTTTGCAGCCAAGCATAGAGATGAGATTCTAGTTGCCTGTATAGAGGATAGGGGATATGTGCTTACTTACAATGAATACTGCAGGTAATGCTTTATACTAGGCTCACAAGAAACAAAGCATACATTAAAAAACTAAGAAAGTGTTTGTACTTTATTCTAAATTTTCTGTTTGCACTTACGTCAAACTCCAATTATTAATATATTTTTTTTTGGGGGGGGGGGGGGGGATTATGACTTCCAAATCTGATTTTGAGAAAGAAAATATCTTAAAATGCTGGCACAAAGTACATTGAGATCCTTCAACTTGCATGATGTTGAGCATAAGCTGTTAACTTAACTTACCCCATTGTTTAAAGGCAAAACAGTTAAATGTATACTCACCCAAAATGAAAACTTTACACTGTTTATAACGGGATTTACTATACCTGATATAAAAACACCTGTACCTCCCAATGCAGGAAATGAAATTCAATCATGTATTGGGATGTTAAACTTTATCAGTTGTGGAGTAAGTTTATAATAAAAAGTCCAAAAAAGCATAGGATCTTTCTCATGTAAGGTCATGAATTCCTCTATATATTCAAAGAAAGGGAGGTAATTAAAGAATTTGAATCTTTTAAGTATCATATCTAGCTTTTGCATTGTGGTTTCATAAAAAACTTTCTTTTTTTTAGTTTTGACATAAGTTTCTCTCAAATGGCAGCAAAAAGAATATTTGGTCCTTACAATCAATTGTTGTTTTTTTTGATAAACTGACAAATGACTTTTAATTTGAGGCATATTATGGCCTTTGTTATGTGTCCTATTTTATAGAGGCAGAGTGAAATACATTGATTTAATATTGTGTTAGC
>ENA-OREC01001143-OREC01001143.1-marine-metagenome-genome-assembly--contig:-NODE-1143-length-12796-cov-13.095133_pt1 | contig 12796 bp, 7 predicted proteins | sample MGYA00248626_ERZ508543 | MGnify/ENA primary metagenome ERZ508543 (study PRJEB26211, sample SAMN05518279) | marine metagenome | isolation source: Puget Sound, Washington, USA | host: Bankia setacea... | reverse complement strand
GGGGGGGGGGGGGGGTTATTCTTTGTATATTGCTGATTAATGCCATGTCCGAAACCCAGTGTCCACTTGCACCGACATATTTGTATCAGATTACCTAAAGCGTTTATAACATTTGAAACTAAATGTTTTATGTATACACTTTATCAGATCGAACACGCTTTCGATTTTGGTTGGACATCGCGATTAGACTTAAGAAATAAAACATCTTTACCCGTGATTTATCGCAGAATTAAATATAAGTAAGAGTTCGGGTGCGTATGAATTAGACCGAGTGTGCCTCTATAATGCGCTGCACTAGTTGTGTTGAAAGCTTATATTGACAGGACGTTGTTTGATTACGCGGACTGTAAAACTAAAAAGCTCGGACCTAGAGCACGGACTCAAGGCCGTGGTAACAGCTATATATTACCGTATAAATAGTTCGTATCATTCTTTGCGCATAGGAGAAACTCACGGGACTGTTTTAAAATTGCCAATAATAAAATATCGTTTATAGCGTTACAGATTTGAAAGTTACGAGACAATGAACCCTTTAATACTTTGCTAAAACATATAAGGCATTTACATGTCTTGTTCTAAGAGTTAGTCCTTGTATTTGTCCTTGTCAGCAGGGATATATCAATGTAACAGTACCCCCCATCTATTCATCACTGTTCAGATTATATGATAAAGACGCCAGTATACAGTTCACAAGTTCATTCAGACATTCATTTGGTAAACAAGTCTATTATGTCCTCAAACGTTTTATCTTTTGTTCTCTAACAACAGAGATCTTTGATTTCATGTTCTCTCGGCGACGAAATGGCCAATGTTCGTTTGTTAAAGTACCCTGTATATGAAGAAAGCTAGTGTTTCAAGGACTTCGAGATGTTATAGAACTAAGGTCACGTGGTTACAACTTAGGTCACGTAGTAACAACTAAAGCCAAATGTGATGCAGCAATCCCACTGTCTTGAGCGTATGGATATATGAACAGAATAGTTATATTAATAAAGAAAACCAACCAAGGCGCGTGCTATATCATATGTGTCTAACAGTGGTTTAACACGGCCTTGATATTCAGTAAATTTGTCGTCATAAATGATGTCATATTAAAAAGTACAGACACACGTTCAATGAATCTCAGCTTAGTTGCAGTGCTGATAACACTTATTTCCATTAAACTTTCTACAGTTATATATGTACTTGAAATGGAACAATCAACGAACGTTTCTACGCTGTACAAACCAGTTTCAAACATTGAATCACAACTTATGTCATTTTACAACAATTAGACAGGCTATCGTTACCAATCAATACATACTACAGTGTACATTACAGCCTGAATTATTTCTTTAAAACGACAATTGTATGTTTAAGGGTATATGAAAGCCGAGCAAAAAGGAAAATCACTGAATATTTCATCATAATCTTCGTTTGCTCATTAGTTTTGAGATATGACACAACGCATTTATCACTGATTTGTTATTAGGTTCAGGTCGTGTTTTCATCGTCTAAGCTTCTGGCGCGATTCTCAGACCGTTGAGCAAATAAATATCGCAATAAATCAGCTGATATGCCAGTGAACTGCAAACCAGATTCCCCGATGTCACGCATTTATCGTTCTGATAATTATAATGCACTTACCGTTTACAACTTCAGTACAAGGAGACGCAATGCTTGTTTTATGTTGACACAAATTCCGTATAAAGGCAGTCGATATATATTAAATAACAATAACTTTGATGGAAGAAGCCTAGATAGGTCATTAGCACGATTCTGAGACATACTATCTCCTCGGGACAAACCAGATAATCGAGTAAACCAGATATTCGAGAAAACGGTACAACACTTAGTAAAGAAGACAATAACGAAACAAACTACTCGTTCATGTATCTATTGTAAATTGCGTCCCTATTTTGGTAAAACACCTATTCTTATCTTTCATTAGCATTTCTATTCCATTACTTTAAACATACACCTTTATACATATTACCTTTTCTTTCTTTTAGTTGTTGCCGCAGATAAAATGTAGAAGACATATAATACCATTCTAAAACGCTTTAAATTGTCTAAGCTTAATTATGTGGTGAAGTGAACATTTTATTCTGAAATATTAACACCGGAACACAAACACTACAGTCAAACATTCATGTATCAACTATATCAAACTGATAGAACATGATGGTGAGGTTGTTGAGAATTCGTGTTGTACCATGTAATGTTTGTAGTACTAATACTATGTTATAATTCAATCCACTAGCTCTTATGTAAGAGTATAACCTGATTGATTAGAGTTTGTTATTAACATACATACATCAAGTAGTCTATACTACAAAAGAATCACCGGTAGTTTCTTGACCTTATCAAAAGATGAAAAAGTCACAATGATTTAGACTTGTCTAAATTAATGATGATTAATTACTTGTATTTATAGTATGGGTATACAAATAACGTTGGGTTGTGAGAGTTTTGTATCCAAATTACGCTGGGTTGTGAGAGTTTTGTATCAAAATTACGTAGTGTTGTGAGAATTTTGTATCAAAATTACGTTGGGCTGCCACATTACGTTGTGTTGTGAGAGTTTTGTATCCACATTACGTTGGGTTGTGAGAGTTGTGTATCCAAATTACGGTGGGTTGTGAGAGTTTTGTATCAAAATTACATTGGCTTGTGAGAGTTTTGTATCCAAATTACGTTGGGCTGCCACATTACGTTGTGTTGTGAGAGTTTTGTATCCAAATTAGGTTGTGCTGTGAGAGTTTTGTATCCAAATTACGTTGGGCTGCCAAATTACGTTGTGTTGTGAGAGTTTTGTATCCAAATTAGGTTGGGTTGTGAGAGTTTTGTATCCACATTACGTTGGGCTGCCAAATTACGTTGTGTTGTGAGAGTTTTGTATCCAAATTAGGTTGTGTTGAGAGAGTTTTGTATCCAAATTACGTTGTGTTGTGAGAGTTTTGTATCCAAATTAGGTTGTGTTGTGAGAGTTTTGTATCCAAATTACGTTGTGTTGTGAGAGTTTTGTTTCCAATTTACGTTGGGTTGTGAGGGTTTGGTATCCAAATTACGTTGGGTTTTGAGAGTTTTGTATCCAAATTACGTTGGGTTGTGAGTGTTTTGTATCAAAATTACGTTGGTCTGCCACATTACGTTGTATTTTGAGAGTTTTGTATCCAAATTAGGTTGTGTTGTTAGAGTTTTGTATCTAAATTACGTTGTATTGTGAGAGTTTTGTATCCAAATTACGTTGGGTTGTGAGAGTTTTGTATCCAAATTACGCTTGGCTGCCAAATTACGTTGTGTTGTGAGAGTTTTGTATCCAAATTAGGTTGTGTTGTGAGAGTTTTGTATACAAATTACGTTGTGTTGAGAGAGTTTTGTATCCAAATTACGTTGGGTTGTGAGAGTTTTGTATCCAAATTACGTTGTGTTGTGAGAGTTTTGTATCCAAATTACGTTATATTGTGAGAGTTTTGTATCCAAATTACGTTGGGTTGTGAGAGTTTTGTATCCAAATTACGTTGGGCTACCAACTTAAGTTGTGTTGTGAGAGTTTTGTATCCAAATTAGGTTGTGTTGTGAGAGTTTTGTATCCAAATTAGGTTGTGGTGTGAGCGTTTTGTATCCAAATTACGTTGGGTTGTGAGAGTTTTGTATCCAAATTACGTTGTATTGTGAGAGTTTAATGTCAAATGTGTTTGTTTTCCACTCCATTGTATTTACGAGCGTTGAATGCCAGGTAGCAATTCTATGACATGGTATATACAGTGTTTTGGAAATAATACACCACTACCCATAGAACATTGCTATCAGGATAGTCGACCAGTAATATAGTGAACAGTACAGAGTGTTTATCGTACTAAATCAACGTTAATGGACAGAGCAGGCATTATAGTTTGACTTATACATCATATCACAAATAACTATATACACGTGACACACATTTATAATACGTGTTCAATGTAAGTACAATTCATTCAACCATACAGTAATTATGAAAAGGAGAGCAACATCAAGTAGTATAAGTGGACTATATATAAGCCTTATAGTGAAAACTTACACAAATAAATACCTACAGAAGAAACAATATAACACATAAACAAATAAATACCTAGAGAAGAAACAATACATACATCAAATCAAATATACAATATCTGACGTATACAATCAACGAAACAACATGGTATGTTGGCAGGAGAACATCGTCATCTTTTATGTTATGTTATGTTGTGTTGTGTTGTTTTGTGTTGTGTTGTTTTGTGTTGTGTTGTGTTATGTTATGTTGTTTTGTGTTGTTTTGTTTTGTGTTGATTTGTGTTGTGTTTTGTTAACAGCAGAACATCGTCACCTCTATTGTCTCAAACTATTGACCCCTTCTTTACAGGCATATACTTTTGACAACTGATATGTTTGTTTGGATATCAAGGCGTTCAACCTGCTATAAACATGATAACGTACATTTATGTGTCACTGCTGAAATATTTAAGACGTTTGTACGAAGTTCACAAGTTCGTTCAATCAGTATAAGTGTCTTGTTTTCTCCCAGCATTCTCACTCGTGTCCCTGAAGATAGAGATATCTAATGTCAATTTCCCTCATAGTACACTGTTCAATGTACGCTATCTTAATTGTACACTCTTCAATGTCCGCTCTCTTAATTGTACAATATAACACTGATCAATGTCCGCTATCTTAATTTTACAATATACCACTGTTCAATGTCCGCTATCTTAATTGTACAATAGAACACTGTTGAATGTCCGCTATCTTAATTGTGCAATAGAACACTGATCAATGTCCGCTATCTTAATTGTACAATAGAACACTGCTCCATGTCCGCTATCTTAATTGTACAATAGAACACTGTCCAATGTCCGCTATCTTAATTGTACAATATAAGAACATATGAGCACCGGCTGTGAGTTATGTGACAGGTGCTCAAAACGTACTGTCAAAAAGTGCTGTGAACAAAAAAGGATGTCGTTTATGTGTCGATAACAACAGGACAAAGAAATAAACAAATACGTCTGAATGAATACCTGCACACAAACGAAAGTCAACACAAACAAAAGAAGAAGGTCTTTCCCACAACTGGCCTACATTTGTTTTTTAGTATGCAGCGAGTGGTGAAACAAGTACATAATGTATAATATCATAACACTTCTGCGTGTAATCAAAACGTTCTTTAAATAATTGAGAACGCATATACAAATACATTGTGAGTTTTGTTTGATTGTTATTGCTGTTATGTATGTGTTGTATGTCGTTATACACATGGCCATGTCCAAAACGATTTAATTTGAACCCTTTTAAACACGACACATATTTGCGTGTTGATAAAACGGTAACATTTCTCTAGTCTAAGTGCATATGATTGAAACCTATAGGCAATATATTTCCCACAGTGTGTTGTTAGTAGCCTTGTACACACCAAATGTGAACGTCTGACATTATCCATATCGTTGATGCTGTAGGGAATTATCTAAGAAAACAGTAAATGTCAACAATGTCACACTCATCTTATTATTCCAATTGACCCTATTGGTTTGACTTGAGTGTTTCCCACCTGTGTGTTCTATATGACCTTTCAAGTGCAGTCTATACTATACAAGACAAATGATATTTAAATGGCAGGAACACTTTTCTAGAACAAACACGTAGCATGCTTATTTCAATATACATGGTTATGCCACAGGGTGAAACGAAATTGTTGGATATAGGGTATGTATTATTTGCTCTAGAACAACACAATATTATGCTTATGTTGATTAAATGTAAAACACCTGTACACAATAAGCGTATGAATTATGGATTGTAGATTGCTTACCTGAGAACACACAGCTAAACAGTTGTTGCGAAACCACATGTTAAATAAATCCTGCACCTTATGACTGAAGTTCATGCACACAACATGCGACCATTTCTAATTTGCTTTGTCGTCGCTCAGAATATGTGATACAGACGACAATATAACGTTCACAGGTCCCTATATTCTTATAAAGCGGTATTTGTTATTGACTCTGTCAGCTGCGACCCGTGTCCTATACCGGCGTCAAAATGTGAGATGTAGTGACCAGGTAAGACAGACGGTCATGTAGTCACCAGACATATGGGTTTTCTCTAGGTACTTCGGTTGACTTCTCCATAACCGACAACACTTATCCGACCATACGTGCCAGTGAGAATCTGGTATTTCACTTGTAACAAATTCCTATTTTTTCTGCAGGTTAGTTTCCTGGATAAAGTGTGAAACATTCCCGTGTACACTATCATAAAGTTGTGTTCATAAAGGATGTCGTCCGGCTCAGCTGAAACAACGACAACATGTAATAACCGATCATCTTTCAAAGCGTATCAAAACTCCTCGTACAGAAACGGAAAACGGCATACGTTTATGTCAACGGATCAGAAAGGCTCTGTGACCTTTTGTGTATTATCGAAAGGTGACAATATAATGTAGCCTTCCATATGTAGCTACATGAGATTAGATGTCATTTCATTTTCACTTTGTTTATATATAGTATGGACTCATATATATATATATATATATATACTAGACATACCATGTGTAAAACTAATGTGATATTTCTAAGAACGAGTGCAAAACAACGCTGTTCGTATCAAGTTTTGGCTGTTAAGGATTACCTTTCACCCGCACGTTTTGAAAAAGGAAACACAAAGCGCAATTGAAGTTATTTGGCTTAAAGGTGAAATCATCTCGTATTTCCTGTTGATTAATCGCCTGCACGAATCATGGTTCTACATAAGTGTCACTGCATAATCTGTATAACGCATCACCTTTCCTCAATAAAACGACACATGCTGCTTTGATAAGGTCAGTGTTATCAACATCTAAATTTCTCAGGATAACTGAAATACCAAAACACGTTAACCTTTTTGAGCGTGCGAGGAAAAGCAACTTCGAAAAATTGCGAAATAACATTTTGGTATCATCAGATAATGCAAGTTTGTACTGTCAACCTTTTACTTTTTTGCACGAAATCATGGAATCGAATACAATACAAGGGGAAACACAATTAACAACACAATGTCTCACCCACACACGAGACGCTAGAAATAAATCTTTAAACAAAAACGCCTTTCCTCGAATATGTGGCGAACTCTTGACATTAAATACGCACATTTAAATACTCATATTCATGGTAATACAAATTGTAAAATATTTAATTGTTGCATACACGTTTTATAACAACTTAATAGTGTTTTTGAAAAAACAAAACAAACTAACAACAACAACACAATGACTTAAAGTCAGTCATCGTCGTCAAAAGGCCTGTACTTATATATAAAGTCAGTTTTATCTTTTATAAACAACTGTTTTTGTTGTTTATACGTTGTTTTATGTTGTCATTTGAGCTTGTATTCAAGTTGTACGGCAACAGAAACGAGATATATATGAGATGCAGTTTTTTCCGACTTTTTCCGTTATTAACTACATAATCATCTGATACTAAGAAAGTTGAATTGATGTCTCACACAGGTGTTACCAATTTCTTTTTCGATTAGCTGGCCTTGTTAAAGGTTGTGATTATTGTTTGGAGGTAAAATGTTCAAATTTTAAAAGTTGCATTAAATGTCACAACTACCTTGTATTGAATAAAATGTACTCGTACTAGGATAACACTTATACACTTTAAAAACGCAATTTAACACTTCGATGAAAGTTTACATATTGGCCTTTTCGTCTAGATATACTTACACTTTATTCGTGTTTCTAAATTTGAGTCTGTAGTTGTGTAAATGTTAAAACGTTGGTTTAACACTTGTGTCAAATAATAGACCCTCATTTCTCTGTCAAATAATGAATTCAATTTTACAGGCGTGAACATTTAAAATAAAATATGCGTAGTAGTAATCATAGATAGCACTGGTTACATTTTGTTCAATCCATATTTGATGAATGTGGACAAAGCTATATTTGGCAAGGTCAGTCTTTTTTAATGGTTCAAAATCAGTGTTACTTTTCAGGCTAGATGTAATTTTAAAGTCACTATTCATACAAAAATGGCAATCTGATATTAACATGTCCACTAAATGTGCAAATTACAGAATGCTTAAGGTTAAACACAAGTTTGAAAAAGTATCTCGATATTTCAGAAGGTAAATTTTTGAATTCTTTTATAAACTTCTGAATGTGTAACAACTACCTACCTGTCGAAAAGGTATGTTGGTATAAACAAGACCTTATCAATAGAAAATGCCGTTTATGTAATCTTAATGAAATAGGTGACGATTCCATTATCTATTTAAGTGGTATTTTTTTACAGACTACTTTGATATCCAATAGATTATGCAGAACTCTTAATGTAATGAATACTAAAAGAACTTTATTTTTTCAGTTGAGAAACATAAATAGTCTTGTGTGCGCGCGTGCGTGCGTGCGTGTGTATGGGTGTGTGTGTTTGCCTGTTTGTTTACAGTATTTGTATTAACTACTATATTATAAAATATGTTATGTTTACCATACAGCCTGGTTAACATAAATTGTATGCATTGTATTGGTTTCCTCATATCATATGTACATATGCTGAGGGTATTGAATAAACTTGAAACTTGATAGCCATTACTAAGTCAGTATATCAAATGATAAGGGTGACATTTATGAGAAAATCTTGTTTCTAAATTATAAACTCAAATACATATGCGTTGAAGTTAACACGTCCATATGTGAAAGATGTGTTTTATTGTTGAGGCCTGTCCATTAGTTGGCTGTTCCGTAACATGAGCGATTAGAACACACCTCTCAATTAGAGTCAAAGTAAATGTAGTGGTACGAGTATACCATGTCTGCACAAACCTATATACTATCATTCCATGACAGATGCCCCTTAACTATATGTATCTTGGACTAGAATGTTAAACTAGGCATTAACATCATAAACGTGTACCAACTAGCAGCAACAGCTGTTAGATTTACCATTCCAATCTAACATCTGCATTCTAAATTCTTAGTGTTGCACATATACTGTATCGGGTCATGTTATGGTAATCTGTTACCCATGTAGAGTGTCAAGTCGATTGTTCTGTTACCAACCTGTTACATGTGTATGCGATATACAGTGTGGGTTACTATAATATCCACATAGTGCATCGATTGGCTGTTGATTTCTGGTCACATAATGAGTGCAAATAAGTAAACCAGTAACGTGCTACGTATTGTTCTTATATAGCAAACTTCGACATATGTAATCTGTTTGTAGGTGCTGTTATTGCCCAAAGTACAAAGTACAACGTTCCGGCATGTATTTAAGTGAAACTCATTGGTTGTTATAGATATTTCGTGAACTTTTATAAAAACAAACAATCAATGAGTTATTTCTTGAATGGACACAGACAGCTACTGAAGAAATGAAAATACGAGATATGGTAATAAGTGAAAACACGATCTATTTGGCTATATGTCTATACAACAAATGGTACCGTGTCATCAACAGCTGGCATTTTAGCTTCACATTCTGGTAAATTCCATGACTAGCTCGCTCAAAAGTATAATAGACCCATATATCGGCCAATCATTTGATAAATACCGTTTTGAATACACCACATTGATGTTCCTAGCTGTGACATATACAAGCCATCGAGAGTAACAATGGTTACGAAATATTCGGCCAAACATCACACAAGGATGCAATGATAAGAAATACACGCTCTGATAACCCAGTAACCCTTTGTATTGACATGTCGTATATCATTCCCATGGTAACGTCGTCTTATATTGTCACACAAATACATTAGTGGACGTTGATAATTATAATATCTTTCACATACACAACATAGGTGATGCCTTATAGTTGTGCTCTATTCATACGCTTGATCATGATGTATTGTCGGTTATTGCTTCTGTACGAGAACACAACATATTTAGGATACGTGTTTACAAGCTGGACTTCGGACGTGCTTGTGGCAGTACAACGTTCCGGCATGGATTTCAGTGAGACTCATTGGTTGTTACAGATATTTCGTGAAATTTTATAAAAAAAAACAATTAGTTACTTCTTGAATGGACAAAAAGAGCTGCCGAAGAAACGAAAATAACAGATATGGCCATAAGTGTACTTAAGAAGTAAACTGGTGATAAACTAACAAAATGTGTTGTAACTGTTTACAAATGGTTGGGTTATATTTATGTTAAAGTAGAAATCATGCGCACATCCTGGTTTATATCCGTTCAAAGGTCGCTCAAGATTTAGGACGATAACTTCATTGTCTGGAACACATGTCTATTGAAAGAAGGACCTTAATTCTACGTTCGAACTAAACTCAGGCAGACGTATGTGACACTATCGAGAAAATACCGTTTTTTACTGACACTATGTAAATCAATACCCAATTGAGTCAGTAAAATTCGTCTAGTTCGGGTTAATATTGAGAGAAAACTCACTCTTAAATTCAGTGTCTGGCGAGCTGCACCATTTGGAATATTCCTCTAGTTTCGATATTCTAAACGAATAAGATTTAAATGCAAAGTAAACAAGGATTTTACATACACTTTATTTTAGATTATAATTGTTGGACATTCAAAGTATCTATATTAGATGACGTCATGTACGCATCCTAGATTTGTTGTTGTTCATTTACTATAAGTCTAACGTTGAACACGGAATTGCCGCGTGTTTGTGTATGAATGTGTCTAACGTTAAACACGGAATTGCGGCGTGTTTGTGTATGAATGTGTCTAACGTTAAACACGGAATTACTACGTGTTTGTGTATGAATGTGTCTAACGTTAAACACGGCATACATAATCGTGGTCATATCAGTCTGCTTAACGTTGCCCTTGCTACTGGTACTGTTGATCTTGCCATATAAATATCCATCAACGCCATCTCCGTGACATGTTTACGTGCAGTTGTACCGGAGTTTATGGGAAATCCATCGCACTCAACAAGGAATAACAATGAATGGTCTAGCATTGAATACATTAATCCAGACCTACATCAATACTGCTGGAATCTATGAACCATTGGAAACTATAAACTGATCATAACTCTCTTCTTGAATATTAGATGTACATATATACATATCTAGTTGTTGTTTGTCTTTAAGTTTAGCTGTTAACGTTACATATCCAAATAGTTACATAGAGGGTTACGTCCAATATGTAAACGCATTATTGTATTACCAATCAATTTTGAGCAATACCACTTTTTAATCTCAAACGAAGTTTTACTTAAGGCCAGTAAGTGTATCAACCTGTTCAAGTCCAAGTGTGCGTTCTCTAAAAATAAATTACTTTTTTTCTGTCAAAACACCTTATTTGTGTGTAATCTAGAGAAGAAAAAAACCCAACTTCTGCACTACAAATCAGTGTCCAAATAACAAGTCTCTTGCCTAATTTCTGACCATATATTTCGACTGTTATCTATTTTAAATTCTGCATCAGTTCACCTTTGTGGGTTAATGTAAACCAAGTAAGCTAATGAGCTAATAGATCAGCAAGTCACCTCATTGGACATGCCATTGTGACTTCATCGAACAAAAGAGTGGAACGTTGTCTGGCGAAAGCTAGTGTCTCGCTATTACGTTAATTCTCCATAACAAAGAGACATACCATTGACGCAGTACCGGAGCTCATTTCTGGTGACCCATTAATCATCTCCTGTACCACTGTTTTGTCAATGGTAAGAGAAACTTTTATTTTGTTTAATTAAGTAAGGAAATCATGGTTCGTCGGAAATGTCTTTTGACGTCAAGTCTCTTGCATTAGTGAGTGACTTGCAGCCGAGTGTACCGTATCGTGTCGCAGAGCTACCATTCAAATGTAGACGACCATTGAAACAATGCTCCCATGGAAAAAACTGATTATTATTTTTTAAATACAAAACCTTATATATATTGTCCGGAGCGAGGAGACAGTTCAATGCGATGATACAGCAGTTTGATACTTGTTATTGACACTATCGTTTAAATCAGCTTATGCTAGGACCAACGTAACTGTATACTGACCTTTTACTATTTCTCTCGGCAAGGAGTTTTCGTTCAGCCACAATTAATTACACGGTATGCAGTGTAGTCAGACACGGTAGAGATGCGTGCGAGAAAGGCTGTGATTAAAGTAGACTAACGGGTAAGAAATCAAGCAAAGGTTTACCGTATCAGTAATACCAAAGGTATCATTTGTGACAAACCTTGTGCCATACCGGTATTCACCATCTACAAACTGTGTGTTCTTTCTGTCAGTTAAAAATGTCACCAAATACCAGTGCGGTTACTCACTATAGTATTTTTGACTTACTATATAAAAAAGGCGTCCGAGAACAATAGAATGATCCTAGAGTTTTTAAATAACAGAACGAATCAAGATACCCGCCATATTCTCCAATGCATGTGTTAATTGTTTGTATACAAATAAATGAGAGTACTAGTGTCTGGAAAGAACAGACGAATGCAATTCATTGAAACTATGCGTTTGAAGTAAAACAAACTGTTTATAAGCGATTTCAGTACAACGTCTTTATTGAATACTCTTTGGTAAGAAGGTAGCTTATTGAAACCATAACCGTGTGGTATGTATGAACGAGAAAGATGCAAAGTAATAACCGTGGGGTATGTATGAACGAGAAAGATGCAAAGTAATAACAGTGTGGTATGTATGAACGAGAAAGATGCAACGTTATAACAGTGTGGTATGTATGAACGAGAAAGATGCAAAGTTATAACCGTGTGGTATGTATGAACGAGAAATATGCCAAGTAATAGCCGTGGGGTATGTATGCACGAGAAATATGCCAAGTTATAACAGTGGGGTATGTATGAACGAGAAAGATGCAAAGTTATAACAGTGTGGTATGTA
>ENA-OREC01001142-OREC01001142.1-marine-metagenome-genome-assembly--contig:-NODE-1142-length-12803-cov-15.055006_pt1 | contig 12803 bp, 9 predicted proteins | sample MGYA00248626_ERZ508543 | MGnify/ENA primary metagenome ERZ508543 (study PRJEB26211, sample SAMN05518279) | marine metagenome | isolation source: Puget Sound, Washington, USA | host: Bankia setacea... | reverse complement strand
ATTTGTTTACCTGATTTTCTCTCATGAAACGTGTGAAAGGATCCTGTGATTTGGACATGGTTTGATGCTACTGTATGGATGAGTGTCCCTTAAAGGAAAATATAGTGATTTGACCCCAGTCTTGTACCTGGTCAACAAGATTACCTCTACACCTGGAAACACCTGAATTAATGATGATAATTCAGGTAAATAAAGCATCAAATCTTGTTCATTCTTTTACCATGTACCTGGCTAAAATAGAAGTAATTACAGGTGGATAAAAGACTTGCACTGTGGTTCCATAGGTAGTTTATTATACATATAGTAAATAAACTCGACATGTTTTGGTGGCTAACATGACTATGAGTGTGATTATACAGATATTGAATATGAGATAAATTGGAGGTTTTTATGTTGTTAATTTCAAAATGTGTAACAGACTAGAGTTAGTGGGTTGCAGGTGACATGAAGGCAGCCAGAGCTTTATAGTTAGTTTGTCTAACGTACAACTGTACTTGAAGAGTGAAAATGGAAAAGGGTTCTAAATGCTTCTTTATTCTCGAAGAACCCATTCACTTTCACCCATTCACTTTCACCCATTCACTTTCACCCATTCACTTACACTGTGACTGTTTAAGCTTTCTGGGCAGATGGTCAAGGGTAATCGTCAATTGTAATCTATCTGCAACTCAGTTGATATATAGTAATGCAGAACACTGGTAACATTTCCAAATACCATAGCCCATTAATCCATGTAAGATTAAGTTAGTGACATGTTATAGTAGCAGTAACACTTGCCTCTCTCACACTGAGACCTGGGTTTGATACCTTCCATCGGCTTGTAAGATCAGGTCATGCATGTGTTCAATAAGTCAGACAGATTGGTTTTCTCAGGGTACTTCAGTTTCCAAAGACCACTGGATTGTGAACATTAATACCAACCAGAATGATTTGTATAATTTGTAATAACTTCTTTTTGTAATCGTTATAAAATGAATAACATTTAAAATGTTTAACCCCTATATAAATGTCTAAGTTATGCCCATACATACCGTAATTAATACTTACCCATTACCCATTTCTCTATTGGACATTATGGAGTTTTATGCCCCTGCAACACTAGAAGAGGATAGAATGGAATATTTAACCATCAACTCTGATTTCAAAACTTAAAACTTATATTCTAACATCTACGTAATGAATAAAGGGAACAGAAAGAAAAACTAAACATTTAAGAGACAAAAATAATCGGAGCAGAAGGCAATACATGGTTAACTTGTTGTCTGTTATTTCTACCATTCTGACTTAATGGCAACATTTGTGTACATTTATGGGCATCTGTAATGTAGAGATGTTCATGCATATTTGTTGTAGAAGATTAATTCTTGGCTGAGGAAACAAGCAACCTGCCAGGAAGAGGCTGATTGGAAATGCCAAAATGACACAAGTAAAAACATATCATTTAGAGTTGCAACAATCACAGGAGGTCCGTGCAAGATTTGGACAGGGAGGGGGGAGTGTAACGGATGAATTAGGCAGGCAATTGATGCTCGGAGAAATAGGTGGATCGTAATAATTACTTGGGGCCGCATCAAGGGAGGGGTCAGTAATGAAAGTGTAGGGAGGGAGAGCCGGAGATCGAGGGCAGAGTGAGGCTTGTCACTTACTTGTTATGATAACGTAGTGTTATTAATGATGCTCAATTGATTTTTCTCCGCTAATACATCATTTTCAATATCTGAATGTCAAACAAATCTGGTTAACATTGTGAAACTGAAATATCCAAACAGACATTAGTATAATCACTTTGTGACCTTGAGTTTAGCTTCTCCCGAATTTGACAAATTAGTTTTCGAGGAAGGTAAAACTAAACGGTGAAAATGGTATTGAACTGTGTCACTCAATTTCCCTTGAAGGATTACTAAAGTGATTATGTTTCTAGACAGTTGAACTCATTTGAAAATCTTGTCATTACACAATGTAAATTTCCATTATTTCTCATGACGTGGATTTTTTTTGTAAACACTGATGAAATTAAGGCCCTGTCAATAATTTTACATCTCGTATCATTTACTGTCAGAAAAAAAGAGAAAATAAAAAATATGCCTTAATGGTAATATAAAAAACAAATCATGTAATCATTTTTTAAGAGAACTCAAATTGAAATAAAAGACGTATCTATAAATAGCAATTTAATGATGTTACACTTGCACCTGAAGCATTGTGGTCCAAAGATAACGAGATTTATTTCATCAATGTTATTATATGACACCAAAAACAGAGTCTATAAGAGCAGTATATTATTCTACAAGCTTTCATGTTGTGGGGGAGGGTGCCCTGATTTATATGCTTTTTGTTAGCTGACATGTGCAAGTTCCAACTCAGTTTAAATGTATTTATTTCATGGATCAACATGAGAGTATAAACAAGAGAGTATAACTGTGTTGGAGGAATTTAAGAGAATTAATTTAGGATAAATTGAAAGTATGAAATCTAAACACTCTTATCTGGTCGTAAATGAAATGTGTATGTTAATCAAATATATTTTTTTATAGTCTTTAAGTTGTTGTTTTGGTAAGTTCATATGCACTGATCCAGCTTAATGAATTGGGAACATAGGTAACTTTAAATAATTTAGAAAAAATAATTGATTCACACTGAAGTTGGTTCCCAATTCTGCAGTAAAACACAACTGTTTCTGACACGAATGCTGGGAACCATCAGCCATTGTTTCCTCACCTTGTCAGGCTTTCTTGTTTTCTGGAACCATGGCATCTGTTGCCATGGCAGTCACAGGTCGTTGCATTGTGGGACATTTTATGTGTTACCGGTTCCTGGCTCTACCAACAGTTGAATGAGCAGTCTTTCTGTACTAATGGCAGCTATGGGAGAAACAAAAGACTGAATAACTGTGAAAAATTGTTACACAGAATTTGCATTAGTGATTTGAATGGTTTGAAAATGTAGTGAATTGGGTGAATCTGTTCTGCATGGCTCTCAATGTACGACCAGTTTGTTGGCACTTGTATGACAGCCTCTTCATAGCTGCTATGAAATTGACAGCTCTTAAATGGAAGCTTTAGAAATAGTGGTGTTTAAACAGAATCAGCTAACTCTATGATGTATGCAGAAAAGGGCAGAGTGTGTGGTTGGTTTTGTCCTCAAATGAACAAAAACAGAAAATACTATAGAAAAGCTTATTTGACTATAATGGGTTAATTTTGTTTTTAGTTTTATCGTTTTTTCACTGCAGAAAAGCGCATAATTGTACTAGTAAATCTGCACTTAGCTAATGAATACCTTGTAGAAACGCAACACTAGTGCTTATTTTTCAAAAGTATTGTTATCCATTTTACTAGTTACATGTTGTTTTCACTATTAAGAGATAACGTTTTTGGTCAAGCCCACTTAGGAAGCATTATTTATATAATTATTGCAATCACGGTATAGTGTACTTTTGTCTGTCTGTCCGTCTGTCTAGATAAGCATGTCGATTACTTTTTTGTCAACTGTAATAATTTGAAATGGTTTGGCACAAATGACAAACACAACTTGATGGTGTGTGTATCTAGCGTATAACTCTCACTACTACCTCAAAGGTCAAGGTCGTTAAACAGTGTATTGGTACTCAGATGAGTTGGAGGACAAACAAGTAGCTAACCTTGTCATACTATTTACATTGCTGTATTGCATGATTTCATTGTAATCTTAGTTAAATGTTTACAAAAATATTATAGCTTCAATATATAATTACCTGTACTATTGAATGGAATTAATTATAGTTTGGTTTTTGAATAGTTGATTCATTTTTAAGCCATTAATTAATTTTGTGTTATATAGTTCTGTGAATTTGTGTTTAATGTCTGTTTTAAGGTACAGCTGGGTTGTTGTTGTCCTTTGTTGTTAATTAACTCATTTAGTTTAAATGCCACCTCAAATCATGAACACACTGATTGGTAGTTTTTACACTGTCATCTAAAGTATGCAATTAGCATTTTCAAGTCATATAAATTATTAAATGTGAAATAATTGTTTTCATATAGCAGCTTTATAATTTAATGTGAAAACAATAGTAACTAACATGATTGAAATTGTGCTACTAAATTCATGATGTCAAAACATGTTTTAATAAAGGATACAAGTTACTTATTTACATAATTCATGAACTCACATGGTCTTTAAAGGTTTGTACGGAAAAAGGTTTAAGAAAATAAAATAATGTGATTTTATCTACATGGGAATGTTATGGTGCCCAAATATATACAAAATTGTATTTTACAAGAATAAAACTAGTTCTAATGCATATGAAATATAATGTAATGTGGTGCATGTATTAATTCATCATGGTTTGTTTCTGAAAACTGTTAGAATGACAATACAAAAAGAGTTCAGATAATAAAATAAGATTATAACTAACATAAGTGGTTAATGTGATAGGGGTTTTAAGAGCTAAGTGAGTAAAGAAGAGGATAGAACTAGTTTACATTAAGTCACCCCACGATGTACATCTACAATATTTAAATATTCAATGTTAGTTCCTCGACAAGTATGTAAGGCATTTAGTTAATATAAAGAGCTTTATTGACATTAGGAAACATTTTTAACACCCTGTGTGCCAAATGTTCAAATAAAGATCAATAATTAATGCATGTCTCAATTTTTACACACGATGACTGAATATAAAAAATAGTTTACTTTGTTTGCCAATCAACATTTGTATATTTGAAGATGAATTATAATATTAAGTCTACTTTGTATTACACATTCACACTAAGTTAAATTAAGAATATCCAAGTTGCACTTATGGATCTTCCAAGAAGTGCTTGGTCAGTCAAATGGTGGATGGTGAAGAATGGACAATGTGTTTGAAGAGATTGTCCAGTGTAGTTGTCATGGTAACCCTTACAGATGACTAGGAGAGATATATGGTTGTCTAAGACCCTTCTATAAACTCTATGGTAACTGATGACTCTCTCTGTACTCATGTATTCTACTTGTCAGCTACTGGTGTACATTGTCTAACCGGTCATTCAAATATATATCAATTGTACGGAAAGCCATGTCTCCTGACGCCGTTAATTTGTTGTTTTTCCGCTGAACTGAGATTTATGATTTCAGTTTATTCGCTAGATTGGTTTACATTATTTTGACTGATTTGAACAGTTACACATGATTTGTAGAGTGTATTACTTTCTTCTACTTTTTGCTTGATTTGTTAGGACTTTGGGTAATTTGGCTTCATTGGGGGTAAATAGAATTTGTTTGCAGAAGACAGCGTTTATCATAGAAAGTGTCGATATAATTCTTTCTTGTCTCCTATCTCATGATTTGTTTTGAAGGATATACTCGTTCTTTATTAGATTGATAAAATTATTTTATTGAAAGTTGGCACCATTATCTGTCTATTTTGATATCACATTGTTTTGTTTGGTAAATGGTTCACTACTTGATGTTCCAAGTCCATAAATTGTGACTTTTTCATTACACTCACTCATTCATTCCAGTACTGATATTTCACCTGTACATGTACTTATTCCTGATGTGTTTTATCATGTATGTTAGTTTTTCTTCAATTAAGTTTCTTAGAAATAACCTGCGCAAGTATGGCACAACAAAAACTCCAGACGGGTTTGAGTATAAATTGATTGTGTCAGCTATGAACAACTCTGCAAGATATCGTTATACTGTGTACTGGATATTAATTCCTCTTTAAATAAACCTTTGAGGCATGTCTTTGTTGCCATAACAACATAATATTGTTTACACATTTTCTGGACAATTAAATTCCATAATTGTGTGGTAGTTGTTTTTTCAGAGATTGATCTAAATTAGTGGAGTGATATACGTTATCTGGGCCGTGGAAGGTAGTTTGGCTTGCTATCTTAGGAAGAGATTGTCCCACCTACTCTGTTAAACATTTGTCTTCGTCCATTTTCTCTCCCTGTATAATTGTCAACACAATTGGATGAGTCACGCATGAAAACTTGGAGCTTTAGCAAAAATGTTCAAAGACTTGTTTGAAGCTGTCTGTATCATTAATTGCCCCGTTATTTCTCTACGTTTGTCATCCATGATATATGAGATTGTACCTAACACAAGTTCCAATCTCAGGAAAGAACAAAAAGGTGGTCAGCTCGTTAGAAGTTTGTGTTGGTTAATTGTTGGTAAATGGTGGAAATGTGTTGGTATAATTACAGGTCCTCACACCACAAGTGTACAGCTGCTTAGTGAAGGTTTTTATCTGTGACTGTGGTACGAAGTAGTCATGGTTTAATCTTATTGGTTAAAATTGTTCCATTTCCTGTCTCAGTTCCTGGGTTTTAAAAGCAGAACCAATGCAAGTTCCATTATAATTTCGGAGTACTTTCCTCAGTGTCATTTTTCACACCTGTAATTAAATACCGTACATGGCTTTGTGTTATGACATACAGGTGAACGCAGGTAATATTGTTGCAGCACTCGGGGCATAACTGTTGTAAATATAAAATGAAATTAGAGAATTCTTGATCCATTTGATTACAAATACAAATATTTTCCTGGATGGGGTACCTTAATACAAAACCACTTAAGTTCCATGAAACTAATATAGCTTTTAGAACAGTGTAGCAGAGACACCTGTATTTGAAGTTTCACCTGGGATTATCTGTAGACTACCTGTCTCCAGTGATTGTACTAGCACACATGTCATACAAGGTAATGCCATACATCTCATTGTCCCAATGGTTTCAAGTAATGAAAGGCCTTCATGTCTCTTTGGAATATTACAGAGTTGGTATACAACCTGGAAAATATGTTGATAATTAGCACGATCCTATATATCTGTTATATATGCCAGAAAACATTTATTTTTAATCGCTTTACATATTATTACACCAATAAAAACTAATTTCTAAATCTAAACATGCCTTTTTTATCTTGAACTGCTTACAGGTGATTCTTAGAAATGTATAGGAAGCGTAGTTATTTAGGTTTCATCTCTTAACTTAAGACAACATGTGCTTTATGGAAAGAACAAGTCAGACTATAAGATGACCTGCCTCTTAAACTTCAGTCCTCACCAGCAAGTTCAGCATTTACAACATAATTTGAAACTATGCAACCAGGGCCCAATTTCATAATGATTTAATCTAGAGTAAGTTTAATCCAAAATACTTCAGACAAAATTATACATATTTCAGACTAACCTATCAGCAATGTTAAAGCAGAATATAAATTTTACCTGTGCATGTACATAAACATCAGTTATATTTGTAAGAACAACACAGTGAGTCATTTGAAATTATAAATTAGCAATTATTAGGATTAACACTGAAGGTAAATTCTTGATTATGAAATTAAGAGTCCAGGTAAACCATAGTACTGGTTGTATACAGGTAAAGATAACTGTTCTATCACTTTGTCTCCTTGCCATTCTATAGTATTGAGGGTGAAAAGCAATGGGTTCTAAGTGCTATTGAATAAAGATGCTGATAGAACCATTTCACATTCACCGCTCGCAGTCATCCATGTCATGCTCATAATACGGGTTAGTGTTAGGGTTATTGTGGGTTAGGGTTAGGGTTATTGTGGGTTTATGTTAGCTCCTTAACACAATTGTACCAGCAAAAGAGCCAACAATATGCAGTGTCGGTATGTTTGTCTGAACATATTTCTTTTGAAGGAGGAAAATCGGGGCCTGAACCATTAAAAGGGAGAACATTATTGTTCAAAGTCATTTATCTGTGTTGTTTGTTTCAGGAGTGTGGCAAGGAGAGGTACAACTGTCACGTTCCTGACCAGTGAGGCAGGTGTACTGGTGGCAGACAGGACAGGAGATGTGTACATGTTCTCTCTGACAGATCTCACTGCTGATGCACAGCTAGTACTTGGACATCTCTCCATTGTTCTTGATGTGGTAAGTAGGCACTGTACATAAATAAGTAATCCTCTTCTGGGCTGAATTTTAATATCAGTGACTTATACTCAGTGTTAATCATAACATTTTCTTATCAAACTTGAAACTATTTACTTGTTTTCTCCTACAAACACAACTGATGTTAACATAATTATATTTTGCATTAAACATTCCTGATGAATTATTTTTACATCTATTTCGAAGAGCAGAAGTCAAATAGAAGGAAAACTGATTTATAATGTAAAGGGGCCTTTGACTGTTTTAATGCACCAATAAGGTTGGACATGACCTGTAGATGAGAACTATTGACATTTGGGTCACTAGGTCATAGGTCAAGGTCAACATTCTGTCTGAAAGCTTCATCTGACGGATAACTGGAAGCTAGGGGTCTATGGCTGTCAATAATCATGCATAGTTTTGCCTTCATCTCTATAGAGTGAGCTTTTTGATGCAGTAAGATAATGTTCAGCAATTTTGCAGTATTCATGTAGAAGTATGTTGAATGCAAAGTTGACCTATGCTTTACGGGTTATGCATGGGTTTAACAATTTGCCCATTTGTGTTTGTCAGTGTTTGTTGTTACCTGTCAGTTATTATTTGCTAATCACTTGTATTGTCAAAGTCTTTTTCCTGGAAATACTAGCAAATGTAAAAACCGAATTTACAGTACCCGGTATATTACTTGAAAACAGTGCATTGTGGGTAATACCAGCACTCATATCCTAGCAGTGATTAGTTTCACATATTTTTTAGTAAAAGCCCAACTTATAGCTCTGATGTTCAACTTTGAATTGTTCAATGTTTGGGCCTGGTTAACTATTGCAGTTGATGACCAGTGATGATGGATACATTGTTACAGCAGACAGGGATGAGAAGATACGAATCAGTCACTTTCCCAATGCCTACAACATACAGGCCTTCTGTCTCCTTCATACAGAGTATGTTTAACACATTGTGAGGGTGAAAGTAAAATTGTCACATCTGCTCCTTTAGTCAATAGCACTGATAAACTCAAACTCAAACTCAATTTATTATGGCAGTTCGGCAAATCATTAGCTCAACTTACACTGCGAAAGAGTTTTAAACGCTATTGAATATAGAAGCAAATAGAACTCTTTCACATTCTCCTCATGATTAATGTCTTCTGCCTGGAGGCTCGAACTAACTCTGTTGACTGTTAAACATATCATAGCCTTAATAGGAGAGCCCAAATGATACAAACTGTAATAATACAAGCAAGAATACTCTACTTTTACATAGGTGAGTGTTTTAGCAGCTTAACAGTTAAGAAGGCATGGTCAATATTATCCTACTCAAATAATTACCACATTCCTTGATTGATCTTGTTATTTATGACACTGTTAAATACCTATTTAATTGCAATATGAAAATGTTGATCTTGAAAAGCAGATGGCCCATAGTAATCATAGTTCATTTGTCTACAAAGGTCATGCATTGACATACCTTGAGGCCCCCATATTGACAGGTCCGTTTTTATTGGCTTGACCTTGTAGGAACTTTTTCAGATTTTTCAATATATTGTTTTTCAATCACATTTGTGTTGCCATTGCAGGTATGTGAATTCTCTTGCTTACATAGAACAGCACAAGTGTGTCATCTCAGGATCGGGGGTAAGTTGTCAAAAAGTGCTTATCAACCAAATTCCTATATCAGTTTTATACCTTCTGCAAACAGTTTTGGGGATGGGATAATGGAATCACCCTGTCCATCTGCTCTCCATATTTCTTGTAAGTGTAACATCTCCTAAAATGGATACACTGATATAGATGAAACTTTACACAGCTGTAGTGTACAAGCTAAGGATGTGCATGAAGGAAGATAATCCTGGTCCGAAAAATATCAAGGGAGATAGATCAGGGGAAATAATTATTTGTGTGCATATCCTTTGTGATTTGACTCACAGTCCTAATTCTTGTTGAACTCTGTACTTCACACACGTGCTTGTACCTTATGCATACATTTGCACATATTGGACTTTTTTTGGCATATCATAAATTACATAAAAGTGTAGCATATCAACATTGTAACACTAGTTGTGAATGTCCCACGCATAGGTATATCTCCATAGTAATATATATGTTTGATCCAAGAGATATACTAATTGTTGTATAGAAATACCTACGTTTAATCTATACAAGATAAATGATGAATCCAAAAATAATAACATGTAATAATGGTAATTAATATTTGATTGCTGTTGAAATACTAAAACATTCTTCAGTTGTCATCATCATTCCTACTAGTGTATTTGTAATTATTAGAGCATAACTGAACTAAGTTATGTGGATGGCAAGAAGCATGTGCGATTTTACACTGTCAACAATCTAAAGTTCGTTCTGTCAATATATTTGATTTCACTGTGTAGTACTATTACTAGATATGAACTCAGCGGGGATGTATTGATAGTATCATAGAACATTGTCTTCTTTAATTAACCTGTTTGCTGGATTTGCTTTCTAACTGATACTTTGTTGTCTGCTGTTGGTAGCCTATATTTACCTGCAGCTTCCGTCCCATACTAGATCCCTATCTAAAATACAGCCATTAATTAACAAGTAAATTAAGCATTTTATGACATGGATGCGTTTTGTTTATTGTGTAGACTGGTTTTGTCTGTACTTGGAGATGACAGTTTCCATATTGATCAGTGAGTGCCAGTATGTTCTATCGGTTTCTATAAAGTACCACCCCCTACATTCCTCCTGCACTCATCCAAGGACTATATTTTATCAGTGTATGAATACAATCTGTGTTTGGATTCTGATTGGTTGTCGTGACTCTATCAGGTGTGCTTGATTGCCGGCTGCTACATTCTCAGTGAAGGAACAATGTTCTCAACGTTTCAAGATAAGACATTTCTCTCCTCATCAAGACATAATTTACGACAAAAAAACACAACCTGGCATTGCGAACTCTTTTTTCTAGATTTATGTAAAACACATGCATGTTATGAAAATAAGTTTTATTGCTCTGATATTGTTGCTATAATTACAAAATTTGCATGATGCATTTTTCTCTACTGGGTTGATAAGGTTTGGAGATGATTAAGAAGATAGGAAGTTGAACGTCATAGCAACTTTTGTTTGATTGTTGTTGTTGTTTTTGCTTTGGTATGGAACAAAAAAACTAATACATTTTTCAGATAATTAATTACATGTACTATAGTAACTAAACTAATGAAGTAACCATCTAAACAGTTGTATACTGTTTAAGTACCCTGGTAAGTTAATTTGTTAGTTGATTAATTAGACAAAAGCAAAACAATAAATACTAACTGTTGTAGGATGGTAGACTGGCTGTGTGGGACACCAATGGGAAGAACATGTGTGTCACCATGGCAACCAATGTCATAAAAGATACTGATGAAGGTGAAAGTGAGGCAGATGTACTTGGGGTGAAGAAAATTGTTTATGATGAAGCTATCAATGTCCTAGTAGCTATATATTACAGGTCAGTGCATTTTTCATTTCTATCTCCAATTTTCAAGACATTTTAAAAGTCTTAAAAGTGGAATAGCCCTTGTATTGTATTCCTTAGTAAACAATTGGAAGGATTGATTGTACTATCGTTGGCTATGTATCGTAAAATTGAAGCTAATTTAAACTTAAGGGAGATAGATATTCATGACTAAAGGATGTCAGGCGAAATCATCAACAGAATTTATACAGACAGTTCTTGTAAACAGGACTGGTGTGCAAGGTTCACAAACTTACAAAATCTGTCTTCAACTCAATCACTCAAACTCATTTCAAAATGTGAAGCTTGCCTCTATAAGTACCTGGTTAACAGTATTCAATAAACACTTTTCGTTTTCCCTTGATTACTTGCATTATGTTATTGTTCTTTAAGTTAATTTGTCTACCTGTGTGTCCTTCATTTGTCTACCTGTGTGTCCATCTGTTTATGAAAGAATCTTGTTAATAAAACTTCTGCTTCAGTGTACAGAGAATTGACATTAGCCTTGTGATGCCTAGTCCAGTTACCAGTCTCCTGCCTAGTCGAGTTACCAGTCTCCTGCCTAGTCCAGTTACCAGTCTCCATAAACTAAGAGCAATTGAACAAGGTCACGGCATTTGGGCTCTTTAATATTTTTACTATTTTTTTCTGCAGGTCCAAACAAGTCACTTTCCACTCTCTAGTAGAGACAGACAGTGGTTCCCCATGTAGTCTATGTCAGCAACACAAGATGGCTGCCTCTGAGGAACCCTGGGATATCAGTTTAGACTCCGCCCACACACTATGGTTACTGCAGCCATGTCAAGAAAAACCTGTTGCTGTATATACATGTACCAGACAAGGAGACAAAACGTTACAGGTATGCATCACATGGTATTGTTCTTGTTGTTTAAACATTTTTGTATCTTTTCTGAGGAGCATCTGATAAAGAAATAAATTTGTCTCTGTAATTATAAGGGAATAAATAAAACTGTACAGGTTACATGCAGTAAAACATAGTTGAAGACATAAAAGGACAAAAAGATGAGTTGGGTTTGACATTTTACAGACTTTTATAGCAGACCAGCGTTTGAGAAGTGCTCATTGAAGTTATATCATGACGTCGGTAGTGCTTTACAATTTGGACCAGCAGACGTGCTATTTTATGAAGGATACACATGTACTTTTTGTGACAACTTTCTTAAAACTAGTGCAAGATATGATGTATAAAGCTTTCTGATTAAGACCATTGAAAAGTACCTTACATTGAAGTGAAGACCATTGAATAGTACCTTACATTGAAGTGAAGAACATTGAAAAGTACCTTACATTGAAGTGAAAACCATTGAAAAGTACCTTACATTGAAGTGAAGACCATTGAAAAGTACTTTACATTGAAGTGAAGACCATTGAAAAGTACCTTACATTGAAGTGAAGACCATTGAAAAGTACCTTACATTGAAGTGAAGACCAT
>ENA-OREC01001141-OREC01001141.1-marine-metagenome-genome-assembly--contig:-NODE-1141-length-12803-cov-15.215700_pt1 | contig 12803 bp, 5 predicted proteins | sample MGYA00248626_ERZ508543 | MGnify/ENA primary metagenome ERZ508543 (study PRJEB26211, sample SAMN05518279) | marine metagenome | isolation source: Puget Sound, Washington, USA | host: Bankia setacea... | reverse complement strand
GATTTCTAATTTACTAATTCTAAGACACATAGATTAATGCAAACACAACAGCACAGACAATGTTTATACAAAAATAAAGTTAAAGTTTGCCTTACAATTCTGATTACATGATATTAACAATGATGACAATAATGTACAACCTATTCACCATATATCATTGACAGCAACAAAGTAGTATATAAATTATATGTACAACCAATTGACACAATACCATACAAACTCACTGGTGTATTTGTCTATAAACTGTTTAAGCTCAAAACTAAAAATTGTTTTAAAACCTTCACTCCCATCCTCACCTCTACTGTATGTCCCTGTGTTCAAACTTCTTACTTAAAGCATCTACCATGTGGAGTATATAAGGATGGCTAGGCTTTAAAACGAAACTCTATTTTTTATAGGTTAATAGATTTAATCCAGAACGTGCAACTTGCAGGATTTTCCTAATTCCTGGGCGGTACAAAAAGGTCCCCTATGTGATCTATTAAAAGTTGAATTTTAGTATCTTTGTAAATGCATAGTAAGTGTTTCTGTGAGTTTTAGAATAGATGTATGTGTTCTGTATATTCTAAGGATTTATCACAGAACATTACAAACTTTTATAACTTTTCCGAAGCATTTATTTAACATGTCACTGCATTATCTATTTATAGAATACATTGTTTTAACCATTAATGCATGCAGATAAATTGCGAGTTCCAGATTACAACTTTGACAAAGAAGAAACAAACGATTTTATACATTAGCCTGATACATTTTGACATAAAAACAAGTTTAAATCAAATAAGTCTTGATCTATAGGTATAGACTATACGTCCAAGAATACTGAAGTGACAGAATAAAACATATTTACATTATGGGGGAAAAAGTCAGTGGTAAATTTAAAGCTTTTTACATGCGCAATTTGTTTGTAGTAATGATTTTAATTCTAGTTTCAACAAAACTGAGGTCTGCCTTAAAAAGTGGACAGTAGAATATTGTAGACATGTATAAATCTTTAAAAAAATACAATTAATGTGGCTAACAAGCTAGTAGTGTATAATGTTTTCGCAGTGTTTTACTAGTTAATAATGCAAGTAAAAGCATGAAAGCTTACAAGATCCTTTATACAATAAGAAGATGAAGAAGTTGATACCTGTATAGTTCATTCTCTCTTTGCACACAGTCCATTGAGGTATGCATGGTTAGTACATTGCTTTCAGTATTGTACAAAAGCACTCACACTTTATCATTAACAACAATATACTAATAAAGTGAAACTCTTTTCAACTGATCCCTACTAAAACTGGACTTTTCTTTTCAATCAGTTTCCATTACTGTTGAGAAAAATGACTTTAAAATGAGAGAAGTACATGATGGTTTCATTTTTGAACCTCAAAAGCTTTACTTTATAAAGTAAATGAATCAGTCATAGTTAACACATTGAATGTAAACTGAGAGGTGGACATTGTTTGATCAACCATGGCTTCCAGTACTTCCAGTACCTACAACTATTTCTGTAACATAACTAAGTTGAACAGCTTCAAAACACTTCAAACACATAATAAATTTACTAACATTTGGATAACATTAAAAGAATTTCCACTGTGGAAGTTTAAGGCTTATGCTTTGTGCAGAAAAATATCTGCTCAAGAGACAGTTTCACTTGAAACCCTTGTGTAATATTGTTATAAAAAACATGTGCAGCAGCATGTTGATAAATGATGCCATTTACAGCAGTCAAAAGATAAATAGTTTTAATATGAATTAGATTTATCACTGATTGTGATAAATAACTCACTATCCCAGCTTTGACAAATAATGCAAACCAGAAACAAATCATTTAAATGACATGAAAACTGTGGAAAACCAGTGGACAGGGCCTCACAAAAATGTGTCATGAACATCTACTCTTTATAAGAATCATGTTTAGCAACTTTTTATTTTGATTAACCCCTCAAATCTACTTATAATATTAGTTGAGGGTATAAATACTTTGACATTTTGAGCTTGATGAAACAAAACAAAAAGCATGGGGTATTGTACTACATGTATAATTTTGAAGAAAAAAAACAGTTTATGTTGCTGTAGTATTTATAATTATGTATCTAAAATACTTATACATCTGCATATTTGGTATATTTCAATAATGCTTTTATTTCTCTTAAGATTAACCTACAATGGATTTAACAAACTGTTTTCTTAAAGGGAGTGAATTAAACCTGGTCATTATGGAATTAAGAAAAGAAAGGACAATACATTTGTCTATAAAATTTGTTTCATAATTTTAACCACAAGTACCACTATATCATTTTATTTGCCAGTTATTCAAAAAACAAGAAAGTTATATTAATAAAAATCTAAAACATCGTCTGATGCATGATATCCAATGGTCAATGTCCTACATATATCCAATGGTCAAACACAAAGTCCTATATACTGGTGCTTGTCTTTCATCTATGGATCTATAGCTGCGTTTTTTCTGTTGACTGATGTAAACATGAAGGAGATTATCTACAATATATTGACAGATGACCAATGGTTTAGAGGGACAGATGAGTTGTTCAGATCATTACATAGAAGACGAAGGTTCCAAGCACCACCCAGTGACTGAGATAGTTCAGTGATGTCCACTTCTTCAACGTATGCTCCATACTATAGCCCTGCAAGGAAAGAAGACATGTAAACATATACTGTGGAGTCAATTAGTTACAAGTAAGCATACCTTGTTGTGCTTTTAGTTGTAAAATAAACATGTGTAAGGGCACAGAAATAGATAGATGTAGTATACAATCAAAGACACATAGTTATCTACAGTAGACTTCAATTTCATTTTAGTAGTTTTATGTTGGAACCATTTTTGAGCTGGTATGGTATGCACACTCTACAAACATCAATTCCATTAATTGTATGTATGTCTAATTGTATTGCTAAAATGTGACAATTTGTCATTTTCCTGGTTCAAGTGCAAATTCCTATCTTTGAAGAGACTGCAATGAAAATATTGAGTCTTCTTCTTCTTCAAAATATTGAGTTATTTCAAGTGTTTACTTTTTGTGGTCCATGTCATTATACTTACAGATTCTTGTATAGAACTACTATCAAACATAACTCCTAAGTAGGCTAGATGAAATACTGCCAGCAGTCCAAAAAATACATTTGCTGCTATCACATATGGATTATTCTGTAAATATATACAAGAAACCATTTACATGCAATGATAGAACACTGATATAGTGATATAACCAGGATGGATATAAACACTACACAAAAAATAACAAAATGGAAACATGTACATGTACTCGTATATCGTTTATTTCAGGCATGAATTAGCTTTTACAATTAAATGTGTGTCTAATTAGTTGGAATCATAAAAATGAGAATCCTGCTGTGATAAAATGGTTCAAAAACTAATTTACTGCACCTTCAATTCAAGTACTTATATATAGGGCCAGCACGTTTACACGTGTAACCGGAACCGTTTCCATTAATACCACTAAACGGCTACTAAATCAATATCCGTGTACACAATCTATTCTAATACATGAAGTAATGACGTAAGCACAAGTTCATGACGTAATTGATTTGAAACGATTGGTTATAATTAATGCTAAACACACGTTGTGGGAAAGATTGAAAATAATACTGCGAACGTTCATCGAACTTGAACACGCTGGATAAAACAATAACAGCATGATTTCTTTAATCTGCATTTCTTTAGACAAAGTTCTATGTTTCAAAACTTTTTGTTTAGTTCTTCACGCCGTGTGTGAAAATTGTCGTAGAAAGAAATGGCTGAAGCTAACATGGTTTTATGAAAAAGTCAACTACAAACGCAAACTAGATTTATTATGTGATTGTGTTTAAATAAAAGGGTGACTGTTAACTTAATGTTCTAAGTATATATTTATGTTACACAAACAAAACATGCTAGATTCTTTCTACTTTTCCTAAACGACGATCTTCGTATTGTCCCGCAAAAAAACTGCACATGGTCAAAAGATTTAGTTTTATATAGTCAATCACAAAGGGGTGAACATGAAAAGGAGATAGTCGTTGTTACCATGTATAAATCATAATGGCCATTATTTAAAGTTTTGCATCCTGCTTTCCGTTTTGTTAACGCAACTCAGAAAGTTTGTAGGCCTACTTCCTACGTTGTACACATACTGCGTGGACATCAAGACGATTGTTTAGTTTTCAAAACGAATATGTTCTGCGTTTCTAAACCAATATTTAACTCAGTACCACAAAAACCATGTTGGCTTGTAGGATAAAGCGTTCTCAACACGGTGATTATGTGAATGGCGACGTCGCAAAAACAGGTGACACATCGTCGTTGCATTGCTGTTTTTCAGCCCCAATCAAAGGGCTGATAGCGCTGCATGAACAGGGTTTGTACCGGTTTTTAATAATGATTTACGGAAATGTGTGAATGCTTATTGTATACCAATGATCATGTATCAGATTCTCCCACCGTCTTTTTAACACTTATGCCAGTTATGAGTAAACGGTATCAATTCGGTTAGCTCTAATTGTGTACATGTTTACAAAAATCTGTAAACGTGATGGACCTACTTATGTACACACACAACAATTGTTTCATGTTAGAAACATTTAATCTGTTTGAAACAACTTTCAATGTCAGGACTTGTCCTTTAAGAATCTTGTAAAACTGCAGACTAACACTTACTTGTTTATATTTGTGTCCACAACCATCTTTACATTTCCTAGCTTTTATACAGGCATCAAATATATAACATAACTTGTTTCTAAATACTGAAACAAAAAGAGAAAAGAACATGTACCGGTATTACATGACATGTAATAACAATACAAAAACAGTATCTTATAAATGGACAGAACTTCTTTTTTCATCTTAAATTTGAGTCACACTTTTTATATGTTGATAAACTGACATCTGTCACAAATAAACACTACAACACATCAAGTGATGAGATTAAATGGGTTTTATGTGCTATCAAATAATGAAGCAGATAGAACCATTTGGCATTCACCTCTCAACATGCTTTCTTTGGTAAAACGGATCAACCATTCACAATGAGGTTTTAAAGGTTAACTTGAAAATCTATGCACATTATTTTGATTGCAAGGAATGAGGAAAACTATAAAGGACTAAACACTTGAGAGGTACTGACTAGAACATGAGCACAGTACTTTATTTCACTCCCTTGCCTCTCAACAATTGCACATTTCTTATCCAATGTTGAGACTAATACCTGTATGATAAATAGTTCTTCGTACTAAATATAGCTCCGAGAAATAAAAGTTAATGCAAATGTGTTGGTATACAAACTTAAAGCTTTCTCAATGATTATTTTGTGTCAAGAAAAGAGATTGGAAATTATGTACATACCATATTCTACATAAGTGTATACACCGAGTGATAATAAAACAGCTGCCAATTGGAAGTTTAAACCCTGGAAATATAAATGGAAACAATTATTCTGCTGTACATACATGCATAGAGAAAATATAAAACAAGTTTATATAGTAAAATACCACCAACATCCTCTAGTTCACTTATCTCTCAACAACCCCTTGAAAACCAAATATAACTCTAGAGAATGACAAATGTTCCCTCTCTAACATAAATGAGGTTAACTATCATTTGGTACATAAGTTCTCGTTTAACAATAGGTATGAAATATATCTGCCAAAAAGTAACAACATGAATTATGACAGTACATGTACAAAATGTATCTTAAAAGCAATGCTATATCGGAGAAGAACATTTACAAATTTTGAATAATTAGAATGTACTTCTAGTATAACCTATAAACATATGTCATGGGAAACAGTACAAGAAGTATATTGAGTTTACTTACATGTAACAGGGCACTGGCTATATAGGTTAGGAAGATGGCAGCAAAGTTTCCTAGTGGTTTTGCTGATTTAAATACATCTGGAATAGAATTGGATGGGTTAAAAAGGAGCAGAATATCAACCAATCGACAAGTCAGTTACACACTCTTACACTTTCTTTTTAAAGCTTGATTTGAATAAATTTCTTTGACAAAATGAAATCAATACTAGAAATGTGTGCATGGATCAAAGAAAACTCTACTACTGTCTGAACGATAGTGCAACAGAGTTTATACCGTACTTATAAAGTTAACAATCTGTCTGCAAGCAACTTAACCACAATTAAAACAATGTTTATGAATTGAAGCTCTGCAAGTAAACATTGTTAACCGCTTTATTTTAACTAAAAATTGCCAACATTCATTTGCTTAATGCTATAAAACTGAATAATTACATAGCATTCTGAAATGGTCCCTTGATTTTCTCCTATGCACAAAGAAGGAAACGAGCAGTGTTTTATTTATATGATAAAATATTGCTTTTACCATGGGCTTAACTTCGTGCTCTAGATCCGTGACTTACAATTTTTCAGCCATGTATGCATTGGTAAATTCCAGTTTGTGACAATCTCCACTAGAGATCTAGGTGTTTCTATCTGAAATGGCTTAGTTACACGTAGATCCCTGAAAGTCACAGAACATTCATGAATGCACATATTGAAATCAAATATTGGATGCAGGTAAAATATCTAAATGGACAAAAAAAATACAGAGTTTCAACATCTCGTCATTTAAAAAAATAGTTTTGAAGATAACAAGACTATCCAGATTCAATTAATCATTATATATCAAACTAGTAACTGTAATTCAAACTTTTGTTACAGACAAATAGGAAATCAAATTATAAAACAATGCACAATGGTTAAGTTTCCATGATAGTTTCACCTTAATTTCTGGGGTTATGCTACACTTATACTGTTCAAGTTAAACTATACTATGGATGCACAAGGTCCCATTAAAATCCAATTTACTCAGATAATTGGTAGGTGAAATCTCGCATTACTGCTAGTATTATCGCTAATAAGACATTTTATGGACAATTTACTGTGTATTTGTTTTTCTTCCATGTTTCTCTTCCAAGTATTTGCTGATGTTTTAGATAGTCAAATAAATAAGGCCACTTGTAAGGACAAGAGTTTTTTGTACAAACATTGCATGATAATTAAATACTTGTTAGCACTGGAAAGGTTCTTCAACTTACCATCTGACATCATCACTGACATGTGTTGCTCCCAGTCCACATAGTATAACTGTAACTTCAGATAGAAAACTCACAAAGTAATGACTGAAGCGGAAAGACTGGGCATCTCTGTATGCTACCATCCATCTGTAATATATGTGTACAATCAATTATTACAACCATACAAGTTAACTGGACATGAGTTCATTTAATAGTACATGTATTCAGGTATCAAGACAAGACAGATAATGTAGTCTTAGTTTTAACGAAAATTCTAAAATGGTCCCGTGATTGTCTCTTATACACAAAGAAGGAAACTAACTGTGTTTTATTTATTGTTAATATATGACTGCACTACTTTTACCTCATGTGAAAAGTTCTTAACGATAATACTGTCAGAACCGAAGGTATCCAAATCACTCTAGATTTTATAATGAGTTCTATATCTCTTGTAAGACATTGTTGATTTTATCAAAACATGGTTTGCATAAATAGTATAGTGAATGTGAAACAGATACAAACATAACATGGATGCGATCCGATTTTAAAGTGTGAATAAGATTTTAGTATTTAGGCTGTTTCTGTCCGAGAACTGTTACACTATATTTTTGACGACGGTTCTGTAGATTACAATTAGAACTTGCAAGGCCGAATTAGATTGAGACATGGTCAAGAATTTTAGTGATACAAAAAACACTAGCACTCATTCTGGTGTTTGTAATTAAATCACTTGAATTACATAAAGGTTTTAATATGGCACTGTAAAACGTGATGCTGAGTAAAACTTTACTTTTTTATTTACAATCATTTATAGAACTATTAAACAGTAATATAAAAACCAAGCGTAGAGTTAACTTACTTAAAGTTGCTGTCCAATATGAGCCAGTGTACAAGGCATGTAGAGCATACAACACACAGTAAAGCACACGTGATACTGAACAATACCTTTAATATCCAGAATATTCTCTACAAGGAAGAACAATACATAGGTGACATGAACAATGTTTAGCAATCTAAGCCATGAGTGAAACATATACAGTGAACAGTGTTTACAAGAACATGCATACAATGAGATGAATTACTAAAACAGTTGCCTTTAGAAGGAGACATCTTATCTACAAGTGCCAGTGTCCCCAACAATTATAAGAGTTATTCTTCATTCTTGAGCAAACTTTAAAGAACATTCCTGATATTTCATACTGCCTGAAAAATGTATGATTTTTAATAAATTTCTCCATGAAATGTTAAATTAAAATAGGAAAGAGTACAACCACATGTATTGAAGGAAACGAAAGAAATAATCAAAAACTTACAATAGGTCTTCTATGTTGGGATAGAATATGTTTGTATTCATTGAAGCTAATCCATGGCCCAAATATAACTGTTCCAACACAGAAGTTGTAACCAAAGAAAGCAAAGATGTCTGGGAATTCTATCATTGATCCGTTACTGAGGTCAAAGGCTACACCAATCACTTTCATGGATAACACTATCTGAGCACCTGTAAGAAGAGGAAATGAACAATTACACATTAGCCAATGTTAAACCATAGCTCACAGCTCATACCAGCTATCTTAATGTCTATTTGAAACCCTAGGACATTTTCTTAAAAAAACAAATGAATCATGCATTTAGGTTAACAACTCTGCCATATACCAGCATGACCCTGGCTCAATACTTGGATTTGTTATCAGGTCACAAATTCCAGCATATTTGTCAATTGTCAATGTTTAGGTACTCACCTTAACAAATGCAAATGTAGGTGAGGGAGTTGAATTGTAATAGTTAGTTTCACTCTTGTTGGAAAACACATGACATTGTAACTACATATCTTCCTAAAGCTTCTTTAAACAATAACTACAAACAGAAAAAAACACAGTTATGTGTTGATGCAACTATCAAAAAAACAAAGATAAAAGAAACCTTACCTCTAATACTGTGCCAAAGTGTCGTATCGATCACAAACTCACTAAAAGAGAGGAAAGATGAACATTTGAAACTTAACAAGTCTTGTAAATATCAGTATCTAAACTTTTAGTCATAAACAAAGCAATGTTTGTACATGTATTAACAATAATGTAACTTTTGAGACATGCAATTCTTTGCAGAAAAATGCATAGCTAACGAGGTCATCCATGTCAATCAATAAAAGGAAATTTTTATAGTTTACTGCAGATTTTATTGATTTTTTTTCCACCAATCGTAACAAATTGTAGAACTTTATTGGTTTAATGTTTGGTACAGTCTTTTTGTTTGAATTAATAATTTATAGATTTAGTATCCAAGAAATCTACTTTACCATGCTATGAGGTAGAAGACAATGAAACATGAGAGTGATATGCCGCAGTAGTCTCTATTTCTCCAGTTTGTGATTACTAGAACCATGTAACTCATAGCACAACAGAACATTAGGTAGAACAAGTTACGCTGGAAGAACATGTGTAATGCAAGTAAACCAAACATCAGACTGGCCAGATGGATCAACCATGGTGGGATATCCTGGTCATCAGATCCTACAAATACAGTTGTGTAAATATCAAACTTCACAGTCATGGTAAAACAAAACTCATTTCTAGAAATTAGCCACACCAGTTGCTCATACATTCAAACATGGCTAGTTATAAATCTGTTTCAACTTTAATTATATACCAAATTGTTAATGAATTCAACATTGTAGCTGTTAGTACTGGCGCAGTGAATAGCGAGTCGGGGTTCGAACCCAATCAAAGGCTTCAGTTGTTTCCTTGACAAAGAAAATTTACCCTCTTTGCTTAGTACCGGTTGGTTCCAGGAATCAAAATAAATTAAAGTGATGGCATTATGGAAGATTGACTTAAATGTCAAATAAGCTCCCATGTTAAATATGGTCAAACCCGAACCAAAATAGTAATACATCGCTTTAATGTCACTAAAATTGTCCCAACCAAAGGTGAATTTTTTATTCGTTTAATCTGCCATGTAAAAACATATACAAGAAATACAACTAAAGAAAGCATTGATGCTGTGTTTTACCTGTTTTTGAGAATGAGCAGATCAGTTTGAAAACAAAGCAGAGCAGTAGTAGTGGTATGAGATTCTCAATTGTTTGAAAAAATGTAGGAGACAGACAGTTTTCCCATAGTTCCTTCACAGTCACCCTTGTCAGTGTCTCAGGCTCATCATGTCCATAGGCTGTGAAAGAATACCCAAACAGAATTATAGTATAACTCTTCATATTGCATTTACTATAAAGTCAATCCTAAGCCATCATTAATGAGCTAGACTTTTGACAGCACTGTTTATTTTATCAGGACAACGTATTGTGTTATGTTTTAATGCTTACTCAGTTATCAAAAAAGCGTGTTTAGTCTTAGTACTGGTATATTATACGTGTGCTGTTTATAATCAGTGTTGCACTCCACAGTTATATTTCACTTTCACCTGTCCTTTCACTTACATGTAGTTATCTCTAAAATCAAATTATTTTAATATCCTTTTTTAAGGCTTATGTATCAAAAAATGAATAAGTGCATCCTTAGATAACAAACCTTTAAGTAATTCTTCTATCTCTGGACTAACTTCTTTTCCTTCTAGGTAAGCCCGTAACATATCTTCGTCAATATCAGACATGTCCGGGTATTCATCCCCATAGTAGATGTCATCACTCATCCTGAACCTTGCCACTCACTCCACCATCAAATACAACCACCTGGCATATAAATATCCATAGAAATAAAGCTTTGTTTCAATTGTAGCCATTTTGTGTTCTGAGAGAAACAGGTCAAATAGTGGAAATAGTGTTTTAATCATGCCATATGTGAATGAGGACAGTAACGTTCTACTTACTTATTATGTTTTTAAATGTAAATTCCAACACTCCATACTATACAAATAGTCTATAAATGACTTTTCTAAGCACTTAATACTGCTGTGCAAAATAATCAAACTATAATGTTCGTTTAAAAAATTCATCCAGCCTCTTTTGCACATGCTCATTCGAACCGTGTATATACAACGATGGCTGAAATTTGAAAAGTCTTTGGTTATAGAGGCGGCTAAAGATGTTAAAGGTATGTCAATGTTGTTTTGTTGTGTATATCATTATCCCCTTCTATTGGGTATTCAACAGATTACGCTATTTTCGAGTGATTGACCTATTTAAACTAAAGCTATATTTTAAAATATCCATATGGCATATACTTCAAGACCACTGGTAAGAAAGTTTCGTATTTTGCAAATAAGACGTATTGATTTATCTAAATTTGAAATCTTCCATATCAATCGACTTTAACACCTATTTTTTCGCGATCAGTTTATTTTTATTTTACAAACCTCAAGTGACGTCATTGATTTGACAGGCGTGTTTTACCAGATGATCTTTCAATATATTTTGAAAGGTAATTTTGTTTTAATAAGGAGAATTGAAAGGGCACATTTCGGGCGTAGGTAAAGTATGACAAAATCTATATGTGTGTGGTATTGGTTTATTTTCTTACCTTACGTATGTCCATTTTTTTATGCTGGACGATATATTGGTGACTTTGTAAACAAAACATCACGTGATTAAGTCGGAGCATGCGCAAACGAAGATCGGAAACGGTGCAATCGGATATCGTCGGATATTACCCTAGGTCGAATTTACCCTTCCGCTGGATAGACTAAATTCCACACCATAATTTCAGAAAAGGGCTTTAAGCTAACAGGATTTCTGCAGTTTACTTTTCTAAATGCTTTCAAAACATACATACTTATTACAAATAGTAGTGAAAGCATATGCATCGCTTCCACGACAAACGTTTAGAGTTCTTACGTTACACAGAACGTTCAAAATTCAGTAAAGTTGACCTATACTGATTATCCGAATTTCTACTCAACTTTTCACCCTGCCCAATTTCGATGACAGTTAATCGTGATCTGTTATTATGCAAATCGTATATGTAGATCATTTGGGATGGGACAGCAAATGCAATTAATCTAGATATAAATTGCTACTACCTTGACAAAATCTTGCTGGTTTTCTTTTGACAGATTTAGAAAAGATGACAGGTCTACTTCGCGACTATACATTCAAACTGCGGCGACTTACAATTTGTCAACATAAATAAGTTTTGCAGACGATAGGAGGAAGAGAGACAGTATCACTTACATTACTAATTTATTGAAATGTTTAGGATGATTAAACACTGGTTTATACCTGTTTCCAGTGATATTAGTAAAGTTTTTTCTCAAATTAGTGTAGTATAGCCCGGTTTAACATTCACTTTTCTCTCAATATTTGACTTTGGGGCAAATGAGGAATTACATGTGTGGATCATTGCATCAGTGAAACAAGACGAACATCAGCATATTTCTGATACAATATCAACAATGGAGTTCCAGGCAGTTGTTTTAGCAGCAGGCCGTGGGTCTAGAATGACAGATTTGACATCAAATGCTACCAAGTCACTTCTACCTATTGGAAACAAACCCATGGTGTGGTACCCCATCAACACATTGCAGAGGGCTGGATTTGAGGAGGCTATTGTGGTTGTATCTAAGTCTTACCAAGCTGCCACACAGAACTTGTTAGATATGTGTAAAGTAAAGATGAAGCTGGACATTGTAGGAATACCTGACCAAGATTATATGGGAACCGCTGATACTCTGCGTTACATTAAGGACAAAATCAAACGAGATGTTCTGGTTATAAGTTGTGATCTTGTAACGGAAATAAGCATTCATCATATTGCCAACATCTTCCGTACCTATGATGCCACTGTCACTATGTTACTGTGTAATGCATC
>ENA-OREC01001140-OREC01001140.1-marine-metagenome-genome-assembly--contig:-NODE-1140-length-12806-cov-12.430277_pt1 | contig 12806 bp, 1 predicted proteins | sample MGYA00248626_ERZ508543 | MGnify/ENA primary metagenome ERZ508543 (study PRJEB26211, sample SAMN05518279) | marine metagenome | isolation source: Puget Sound, Washington, USA | host: Bankia setacea... | reverse complement strand
ATTCATTCCAAGGTTTCTATCATTCATTCCAAGGTTTCTATCATTCATTCCAAGGTTTCTATCATTCATTCCAAGGTTTCTATCATTCATTCCAAGGTTTCCATCATTCATTCCAGGATAGTTACTGTTACTCATTCCTGCATGCTGACCATTATTCATTCCAACTGGATAACCATTATTCATTTCGGGTATGTAACCGCCACCGTTCATGGTAGGAAAGTTGCCGCTGCTCATTCCAGGAAAGGTACCATTATTCGGTCCAATATAGCTACCCACATTCATGCCTGGAAGGTTACTATTTTTCATCCCCGGGAAGTTAGTGTTATTCATCTCTGCATAATTACCATTATTCCTTCCTCCATGGTTTACGCTGTCTATACCAGCAGGACTTCCATTATTCATCCTGGAAGGGCTTCCAACATTAATCCCAGCAGGGCTTCCCATATTCATTCCAGCTGGACTTACATGGCTTCTGCCAATGTGAGTACCATTATTCATTCCAGTTGGGCTGACATTGTTTCTGCCAACATTATTTATTCCAGCTGGACTTCCAATATTCATCCCACCTGGGCTTCCCACATTCATTCCAGCTGGGCTTCCCATATTCATTCCAGCTGGGCTTCCAATACTCATTCCAGCTGGGCTTCCAATACTCATTCCAGTAGGGCTCACATTGCTCCTGCCACAAGGATTACCAGTATTTATTCCAGCTGTGCTACCATTATTGATCCCTCCTGGACCACAGGTATTTAGGGGCCCTGACAAATTTTCTTGCACAGGCACTGGAACTGGTCTCTTATTTTTCAAAACTGCTGTTGAAGAAGAGTAAACTTGACTTTGATAAGAACTTGGAAGACATCTTGGTACATCTTGATGTTGGTTTGAGATGCTACTTGTAATAGCTGTAGAAACTGGTCCCATTTCCATCTTGCCTGCAAATTGAGTTCCATTAACCATCTTTTCAGGGAATCTATTTGTTGCAGAGGTAGAGAATATTGGCTTGTCTGTTTGGAAAGAAAAGCCAGTTTCTGAAGAGCTGGACTTGCGTTTAGCCTGCTGCTCTGTCTCCGATGACAAATTGTTGGAATGTGTATATGATGCTTTTTGTAAATGAGAAGGTACAGTCATTGTCTTTGATCCTCGAAATACTGCCTTTGATTGTGGAATGCGCGGTGGTAGTGGAGGAGTCTGCGAATCAGGTTTTGGAATAGGTACAAATTGAGCTGTTTCCTCATAATATCCGTAAGATTGTTTCATCTGGTGGGGTAGATTGTTCAAACCTTCGACCCCATTAACTGCTGCTTGCACATTGGACATCTTGTAGCTGGGTCCTCCCTGTTTTAATTGTGCTGCTTGCTTAACGGAAGAATTACAGGAGAACTCATTGGTTAAGTCAGGTATTTGAAGTTGTTCTTCAACGGCTTCCGGATCCAATTCAGGTAATGAGGTGTTTCTTGCACCATGACCATTCTGTGGATAGTTACCATTACTTATTTCTAAAGGGTGAACACCATTCGTTACAGCAGTATACACATTATTCATTCCAGTGTAGTTGCCACTAAACATTCCAGGAAACTCTATAGGACTTCGACTACGAAATGATGGTTCAAAAGAAAATAAAGGAGTTTGATCCTGTATTTTGACAAATTCCTTACAAAACTCCACCATAGCGTCGGGATCTGGTGTTGGCGGGTTCTTGCTTTCAAAGCTGCTTTTATTTGGGCGAACATACTTGCGTGCTGACTGCACTGGAGTATATGATGTTTGTGAATAAATGCCAACATCAACTGGAACACCACCTATCGGACCTCTAGTTTTTAAATCTGTATCTTTTGTCTCATCCAGACTTTTCAAGTGATTCTCATCAGAGTTATTTAGTTTGGAGTCACTCCCTAAGCTGAGAATGTCCAAGCTAGACGCTAGGGAATCAAGTTCAATGGACGCATCAGGTTTCTCCATGGTTCCCCTTGTTGTGGAACCTGAAAAACAACAAACACAAAATGTGAACAATGTAAGATATATATGTAAGTCCATGAGTGCCCAGGTCGCATTTTTAAAGATTATGTTCCTTAAATTCTGATTGATAAATTGATAAGATACACAATAATTATACAGTGCAACTGCATTATAACGTGGTCCTATATAACGCAGACTCCAAAATATTTTTCCAGTACAATATGTGTACAAATGTCAGCAGACGATCGTGGTATACACAATGCAAGCTGTGAAATTCCTACTCCCTGCGTATTTCCTAGCCAAGTTTGACACCAGTTTATCTTCCCTGTTGCAGTATCAACGGGTCACTTGATATACAATAATCAGGGAACATGTGTAAAATTTTAAAAGATGATTGAGGTCAGCAACATTCATTAATCAAATGTCAAGCATTTTTCTAACTTGGTTTTGGGGTTAGGAATTTGGTAAAATCAAATTCCCTGCATACGATCTGGATATCGATTGTTTACATTGCAAATCCCCCAAGCAATTCGCCAAACCATTCTTTTAAAAGTATTATTGGTAATTGGTAAACAAGCGTTGTCAAGAAGTAGCTTGTGAAGGGATGATGGCGGATAGCAACAAGCACCATCGCCGCGAATATACTGCTGCGCGCTGATTGGTTGAAAATACTACTAGTATTACTAGCCTAGGATCGGTGCATTGGATTGTTTACATGACTGTAGCCATTTTGGGTACTAGGTTAAACAGGTCAAATATCAGAATCTATTTCTAGCGAAAAAGCTTAATCACGCAACATGTGAATGAGGTCAGTTCTACTTACCAAATAAATTGTTTTAATGTATATTTCGTCAGTACATACTATATGTTTAGCCTAAAAATGATTTCTTCAAAGCACATTTAAAACCGCTGCGTAGTTTTACGAAAATAATCAAACTCAAATTGTCATCTATAAATCTGTCAAGTCTCATTAACATATATATGTGCGGATCCATATGCATACAACGATAGCTGAAATGTGACATGTCTTTGGTTTAAGAGGTTGCTAAAGATGTTTTAAAAATTAAAGTATGTCAACTTAAAGTATGTCAACGTTCATTTGTTGTGCATGCTGATGTATTTTTGTCTGTTGTTTCCAAATAACTAATGCATGGTGTCGAAAAGTTTTTAAGCTAAATGTTAAGAATTCCCACATTTGCCCAACAGAAAATAGCTCAAAATTGAGTCAAATGCGAAGGGTTTTCTTTAATAGAAGAACTAGGAGCTACTCAAAATAATTCAGTGTAGAGTTCATAGATGCCAAATCTAAAGTTCATACATGCCAAATCTAATTATTTACAACAAACAAAATAAGAAAATCTTTTTGTTTATCCATTTCAACGCTAGGTCTGTAAGTCTAGGAATCAAGTCAAGATTATAAAAAAAATATCTTACAATACATTCTTAGGGTTTGTATGAATTATTTTAACAATACAATACACTTGTCAACATCAAATTGAATACATTTCAAATGACTGTATTGGCCTGATAATGCGTTGTAACCAGCAAAAACGTTCACACATTTGTCACGGAAGCAAACACTGGTGTGTTTTTTTCTCTTCCGCCATTGCTCACACAATTAAATGTTGTTGTTTTACTCCAGATTTCTGTAATACCTGACTCTCATTCTTTCAAGATTTTGCTTTTACTGAACGTAAATATACACGACTTGAAAGATAAGTATATGTTGAGGATCAAGAAAACATAAAATTACCTGTTGTCACTTTTTGTAGGTTAACCATTTTGCTACATTTTAGGGAAAATATATTGTTTTTGTCACACAAATCGGGAATTTCCGTAAATTTCAACGATGACGACATCAAGGCGGAAATAAACGGTTGTAGCGGCAAGATTTTTTTTAAGTAAAAAGATAAAACTGTTGGTCATTACACGAACATGCTATCCCCAACTTTAACGTAGTGACCAGTTCTAAATAGAAAATAACAAAAATTTGAGAATTGCTGGCAAGCCAATCCACAGCAACCTAATTCGTATATGCGGAAACAAATTATTTTGGGGCAAACGTATGACCCCATTTTGACAGTGGGGTAGAGTTTTTTAGCATCATGGCTGACGGCAGACTGTACCTTGGCTTTGACTTTAGCACTCAGCAGGTCAGTTGCATTAGTCTGCGATCAAATTTACACAATTTGAATACGTTTTTGACCTTTAGGTGAACTTTGTTACTGGAGAAAGTAGTGTCCTGGCATGACATTATGTTTGCACTGATTGATATTTTTTGGCACTTGATATACACCCGGATACATTAATTTCGGATGTAAGACTTGAAGTTATACTATATTTACTTATTAGATCTTACACAATTTACACACGATTGGTGCTCGTTAGGTCAGCTAGTTAATTAAAATCTTGTTATTATGTGTTCAACTATGCACGTTTTATTTGAATGACAGCAGCTAAACTTGTATGCAGAGACAGAGGTCAAATTAGTTCTTCAAAGAAAACCTGGCATTTGTGTTAATTTTTGATGTGTCAAATGCAAGATTTTTCAATTTTACTTCAAAGCCAGTTGAATGATTAAACAAAAATAATGCAAACTATTTACAGGTAAAGAAAACACTGTCAAACTCATATAGCCTATTTTGAAAACAATCTTATATATACAAAATGAAAACTTGCACCTTCCAAGTCAGTAAGCTTCAACATTTAATTTAATTGTTCTCATTCTGCAGCATGACCGTTACACATTTATGTACTAGGATTAACAGGTCAAATGTCGTATTTTAATTTGAGCCAAATGTTTTAATCACGCCTTTATATCAGATAGTGCACACAGGGGGGCATATTGTTTAATGCACAACATTATATAATTAGTCCAAACCAATGCTGGCATTGTTAATGCCTCTGTTTCTGATTTGTATCATATTATATTTAAAGTATAATTTCTGATCATTATAATACAATATATCATCATAGTATAAAGAAGATGAAAATTTGGTGCATTTGTGCAAGTTAAAAACAAGGAAACACATTTTATCACAAAACAAGGGTCAAATGACCACTAGTTGAAACATCATAGGGAAACTCCTGCACATATCATAGGATAAGACGTATACTGGTCGTTGACAATATATTTTTCGTGCAAAAACAACATTTTAATCTGGATATATACAAAAAAATGCTGAACACTACGACGTAAACAAATGTGCAACTAGCATAGTAATCGGGCAATATTTCGGCTTCAAGTGCCATGAATAATAAATAATGATGTATATCATGGATATAGTAGCCAATCCGTTCGGAAAGATATGAAGCGTGATCTCTGTTTAAAAGAAATTTCTTTAGATATTTTCATGATATTATGAATAAGATTTCAGAGATGACTCGGCATAAAACATGCGAAAATGTGTTGCATAAACCAATTTCACCGATATTTACAATGGATTACCTGAAAGGAGGTGAACATCTGCAACTCTTGTCTTTATGCAGGCAACCACAAGTCTCACAAAGTTCTTTTCTCCATTTATTTAGCCAGTAAGCACCGTTTGAACATTTCTGCACTGCATACGTCAACGCCATTGTTAATTTTTTACTCGCCCTTCAGGAACGACAACTCTCGCCGAATTAACGATTTCGCGCATGCGCATCGTAAAACTGTTAAAGCGTGTATTGCAAGAGGTCAGTTCTACTTACCAACTATTTTTTTATCTCATATGAGCATAAAGTTCTCACAGTGAGCTTTTCTGATTGGTCTTTGTCCGTCTCCTCTGAAACGACTGGGCCTAATTCAATGAAACTTCATGGGAAGCTTACTTCGGTGACCCTCTACAATAATACAACAATGCATCAAGATTGAGCAACAACAAAAACAACAACAACAAAATGGCTTGCTTACTGTTTTGCTTTAAAAAAACAAAAAATGTCAGGATTGATGAACAACAACAACAAAAACAACAACAAAATGGCCGACTTTTTGGTTTAGTGTGAAAAAAACTTTCTCTGAAACTACCAACCAAATTCAACGTAAATTCATTGGAAGCTTCCTTGTATGACCCTTAACAAAAAACAACAGTGCTGTACGTTTGACCCTAAACAGCAACCACAGAATGACTGACTTCCTGTGTTACATTCATAGAGATATCTGAAATATCATTTTTATCTTGATGTCTATGAGATACAAAAAACAACAACATATGAACAGCTTGCAATTCAATGAATTCTGAATAACTTTACAAATGAATGTTTCCCAATTGATATAAGAAGATAGACTGATGAAGAGTGAATTAAGACATCAACATTCATAACAAGTTGTTACCGTTTATGTATGGGTATCCCACCATCAATAGGAATAATAAATGAACAACTCATAACTTGTGACAATTACATATAAATTGATGATTTTAAACTGCTACTTTAATCTGTTAACACTCATTGTAAACATTTGTACTGTCACATTACTGGAATAGCTTTCTGACTCTTATTCCCCTTCAACAGCTCAAGGGACCTTCGCAAACTAATTCAAAAGTATTCTTGCTGTCTCTTTCTGTTATTATGTTGTATTCCACGGGTCAAACAATTGAAGTCGTGAATCAAACACCATTTTGGTGAAAACTAGTTTGCATCTAATTACTTTGAATCAGTTTCAAATTTGATTTAAAACTCGTTTTATGATTAAAAACCACAATGCAGAGACGATTTGTCACCTGTTTTCGCGATGTCGCTTGCTTGTGAACATGATAAAAGTCTTTAGTTTTGAATGTATCTCAAAACAAAAATTGGTCCGAAGCTAGATATCCACGAGAGCTCGGTTACTTTCGAAAACCAGCCGGGTCTGCCCATGTATGACTAGATTATGGCCCTTGAAATTGCCAATATTACCATAATAGAGCTTGTGAACACAATAGAGCCTCCATTTTATATCTGATCTTCACCAAACTGATACAGTAGTTGGTACTTTCTGAAAACCAACCAGATCTGCCAATGTATGACTGGATTATGGCCCTTTAAAATTGACAAAATTTCTATAATTGAGCTTGTGAACTCAATAGAGCATCCATTTCTTATCTGATATTTACTAAACTTGTACAGTAGTTAGATATCCAGGAGACCTCAATTATTTTTAAAGATTCGCCCATACATGACTGGATTATGGCCCTTGAAATTGTCAAAATTACTAAAATACAGCTTGTTATTCAATTGCGTCAGGTGAGCGATTCAGGGCCATCATCGCCCTCTTGTTGTTCTTGCTTTCAACTTGTTGTCAGTAAGGACAGTAATCTCAATGGAAATATGAAGGAAATAGATCAACCAGACATAAAAACAAGAAAAAGCAATCTTATTAATAATTATTAGAGTTCTGACATTTTATGCAGTTGTACAGTAAACATGATTTTTATTTGCTGCATGTCAATTTTATAAGCACCTGGGCCTATTTCAGATCAAAGTGATTGCTGTTGATGAAAAGCTGACTATTGTATGTGAGGAAAATGTCAAGTTTGACACAGACTTGCCAGAGTTTGGGTAAGAAATAGTTCTGTAATATATTCTCTCCTTTATTAAGTTAAGTTGAAGTTCTTGTTGCGTTCAAGTCAGATATATATTTATGTTGAAACATGAGCATACAAAGAAGTAGTGATATTTGGTAGCAATATTTTGTTGGCAAATGTTTACCCTTTGACTGTCATGAGAGATTTGGACTGTGGCATTCGTGTGTGAGTGTATGTGTTTTGGAGGTGGGAAATGGGAGGGGGTGTTGTCTACATTTAAAAGTTCCTATTTTAACAACAAACCAATTTTATCTCTTATAATATTTGTTTACAGTTTCAAAGTGTTTTAGTGAATTATGAACCACCTGCCCAAACACAAGTAATATACAGATCTATACAACAAAACAGACATTTTTATAGTGCGCATACATAAACATGTACAGGTGTGTGATATGAAACTTCTATAGTAGTTTAAGTGTGATCAAACTGTAGCAATGTGGTCATATATGGGGGGCTGGTTGTAATATCCACCACTGGGCCATAACAACAAACATATGTTTCGTGGATTCTTAGGTTTAATGTACTCGGTGTATAGTAATACATTTTCAACACACCCAAATATACAATACATTGATTCAAGTACATAATAATAAATACATCAACTTCTAAAGGTTAAAACATGTTTACATACATTTATAATAAATGTTACAACAACTTTATCCAGTGGCCGATTATTAATGAATAACTTATTAAACAAATATATTCATTTATCAATTGCACACTCAATAACACATTATTGTAAACATTAGAATAATACTTATACAATTCACATTTAACTCACCAGTCGTTAACTAGGTGTCTCTCACACAAATATACCTCTCGTGCTCGCAGTGAACTATATTATCCCTCTGCTGGAAATAAGGAATCAACTGTGCTTAGACATATAGAAATATTCTGTGAATTAGAGATAACATGCAATTAAAGAGATAAGATAAAGAAGGTTAACATAAGGTATAACCTGAGCTTTCATTATACTCTAACTATGAATTTGTAACCAAATTACATCAAATAAGTTCTCAATATAAAGTATAGCAAATGCAAGTTTAAATACTTAATGTACTAAAACACATTTAGAACAATTGAAGCCAATAAGTACTTACAGTTTCCTGAATCCAAAATATACCAAAATGTTCTCCAAATTATCATATAACTTCTTTCAACAATCAATCATCTATCAATGACAAATCTAGTTTTCCAATAGTCAGGTCACCTGACAGGGGATTAACATCCAATGTTAAAATAGACTTGTCAAACTGGACAATAGCTTGAGTAAAACCTGGACATTCTAGGGAAGTAATTAATATTAGAACATATAACAAGGGCAATAACTTGTTATCACAATATAACCAATATAGGAATATTTGACCCTGTTACATTATTTCAGATTATCATGTTTTTATTAGAAAAATATCACATTAAGAGATACTACACACGTTTGCAAGTTTTAATCCCACATCAGCGATCGCACTGTCTAGCGTTTCGTTATCAATATGTGCTGTTTGCGCTCTCGTATGAGTTTTATACTGGCCCAAAGAATGGTGACATTATAAACTTAAAATATAAAAGGACGGACACATTAAATAGCCCAACACCAGTTTAAAAATGAAACAAGTTCTGTTTTTTTCTTCATTATTCTACATCTCAATATACGCCTCTTTTAATACGTAGTTTTAGACAGTCACCTATTGTGACATACGTGGTGTTAGGAAGAGTGATTGGGTCACGTGCGTGTCATTAGCCGTGTTCGTGAGATAACTAAAATAAAACCCCTCGGCGATCACAAAAACAAAACCAGTCTGTGTCAGCTTAATCTCTACACACTCAAAGTTTACTTGTGCGGGCCTTTAACACTTGCAATGAAGGACAACTGATTAAAACTGATCACAATATGATCATGTTTCAGAGTGACATGAAAGTGCGATATTTATGTTTGTGAGGAGATTATCCTAAAACACTACCCTACTATATAAAGTACAAATTGGTTACGTCCCTTGCCAGACTACAGACAAACTAAATCAGCTGCGACATCTTCGCCAGCCACCCGCCTTTTACATCTTTAGAAATGACTGACGTGAACGATACATATGTCTACATAGATAGAACAGTCATAAGGATAGACCCGTTATTACACAAACCAATCGACGACAATGATGATAATGATGATGATTTGGGCAGATAACATTTCAAGCGAAATGAGCAACTGATAATGTAGTAGGGCATGGTATTGTGTAGAAGTGTCAAAATGGCGACCTCCTGAGCTTTCCTGTACAGAACAGCGAATATTAGTTTGTCTAGGTCTGTAAATATCCCGCAAATCTCACGATTAATGACGTTTTTCTTTAACTTCAGAAACAAATGCATATACCCTTGCAAGTTGAACAATTAAATGTCCTGGTCATCAGTAGTTTTTAACTTTACAAGTTTTCCAGATTCTTTAAGTTTAACCGAAAGAGTCGTACATAATCAGTTAACCAATTCCAATAGTTATTTATAGGGTCAGATATTGGTAAGATGTGTTTCTTTGTAAGTCGTAAGATACAAGCCAAAACTTAAAGATTATGAGGCGATGTTGGCACAGAAGGTAGCATCGGTAGATCACTATAGATGCCAGTCAGAAGTGAGCTTGTGGCCCATCAAAGGCTCCCGTTGTTTCCTTGAGCAAGAAATAGCCTTCATTGCTGGGGACAGATTCAAGAGTGTAAATTAAGAAACATGTTTTGAAACAAAATAGATTATTATAAAACAAACTCATATTCAAAGTGAAGTGTTTAACAGCCTTTGTTTACATCATAAATGTTTATGCTGATTTTAGAACAATGATAATGTGAGACGAGTTGATGAGGGGCACGATGGAGACTGGAAAGAAGCGTCTGTTTTGTTACTACCTGCTGCGTAGCTGGATTGGCAGACTGATACTTGGCCTGCTGTTTATACTGATAGCTGCTCCACTGATTCTACATTACTTCATCTCTAACATCACTGGAGAAGGTCTAAGTAGCTACAGGTAATACAAAAATGACAAAGACAGTACAGTGAAAGTGCGTTAAAAAAACACCCTCAGGCCTCGGTCTCAGAAGTGGGTCAGTTTTTTTTAATTGGAGTGGGTGAGGGGCCTTTTTACTAGTGGAGGGTGGTTTGTTACAGATTTTACAGTATTTGTTTATGAAGATTTTATATGAATTTTTTATTTTTTTTATTTTGGTTTATGATAAAAAAATACAGACCAATTATGTGAAAGTGTTATAAAGAAGTTTTGAAGAATACAATAATGTTCTTGTTTCCATTCCCTAGGTCAAGGTCCACCAAAGAACACATTTTTGATGCTGATTTAGATCGAGTTCAATGTAATGAGATCAAATCACAAATCTCCGAACTGCGACGCATTCGGGCCTCTGTGAATAATGAACTACGTGACCTCGAAAGCAAGCGGCTTGGTCTTCAAACAGAAATATCCAAACAGAAAACAGAGCTTGAATCTTTACGAATGCAACAAGAAGATGTGGACAAACGATTACAGCAGTCAAAATTGAATCTCGATGAAAAAATTATCCAAGAACGTGAATTTTCCAACCAAACCTTACCACTGTTGAAAGCTCCGAAGCTGTTTTTGTTTGATTCGGAGAAACCAAGATTCAAAGCTCCAGTAACATCACCAGAAAGATGTAGTATGCACACATGCTTTGACTATTCCAAATGTCCCTTGCTCTCAGGTTTCCCAGTGTATGTGTATGATTTAAACTCAATGCTTAGTGACAGTCATTTAAATCAATTTGTAAAATCGTCGGTTAATGAAGTCTTGCAGAAAGATACATACGTTACTGAAGATGCATCAAAAGCTTGCTTGTATATCTCTGTGCTTGGGGAGATGGCCTCTACTGGGGACAACGATATTATTCAAAAGAAGCTCAATTCATTGCCATACTGGAATGTAGATGGATTGAACCATGTGTTGATTAGTTTTGCTCGAACTAGTGCCAGTTTTGATCTGTTCCAAGGAGTTAATACTGGCAGAGCTATCATAGTGCAATCCTCTTTTGTTGAGACACAATTTAGAGAAAACTTTGATGTGGTGTTACCTCCCTTATTAGGTAAAACTACAGGACCAGTTTGGGAGGATTTACTTCCCTTGAATCCAATTCGTAGAAATATATTTTTGTCCTTTGAGGGACAATTTAACGATATAACTGAATCTTCTATGACGACTGTTTTGCAAAAACAAGATTCAAAATTTAAAAGTGATCAGAATTTTATGGGCAGACATTTACAAGCCCCTGTGAATGAGATGAATTCCAATAGCTTTAAATCACTATCATTACAACTGTTAGAGTTAGAAAGTACGATAGTCCAAACATTGAAAAGTGCAGAGGCTAACTCTAAAGAGAAATTGAAATTTAACTTTATCTGTGATACTATGAAAGGAAGAGTGGGGATTAACGGAGAATGGGCATTATGTGGGTCAGAACTAGGGCGGGCAGAGTTGCTACGCGAGTCTACTTTCAGCATTATTATAGCTCCGGCTAACTTCAGTGTTATTTCTACAACTGTGTTTCAAACTAAGATTCAGGAATCTCTTAAATACGGTTCTATTCCAGTAATCCTTGGAGATTATGCAGAGTTACCTTTCAGTGAAATTTTAGATTGGTCAAGGGCAGCAATCGTGTTACCCAAACCAAGAGTTACTGAACTTTATTTCTTATTGCGAACTCTATCAAATGTGGACGTGATGGAATTTAAAAGAACTGGTCGAATTTGGTGGGAGACTTATTTTGGCACGACAGAAGGCGTTATATCTTCCCTGTTGGCGGTACTAAGGACAAGGTTGAATATTCCAGCCCATCCAATAAGAGAGGAACCTGCTAAGAGCTCAGTATCCAATTTTATTCCTGTGCCACAACATATTAGTAAGTGTACTCTAATAATAGAATAATATTAAAAAAATAAATAAAGATAAAACCAAAAACAATGGTAGGATGTTATAGTCAAATACATGTACCAAATAAGTAATTATGCTAGGTTCAATTTATGTTTTCCTCCCACATAAACTCAAACATCGGTGCCAACGAGCATGATTTATATAAGTTCTATAACTTGTTTCGTAATGGTCGTAAAATAAATAAAGTTTAAAAACATTTTTTGCGTATGGCAATAATTTCAAACAAACTACATGTAATAGTTAGAGCATATTTGTCACTGTCTTCACGATTAAGAGACCTAAGGGAGTGAGCGAAGTGAACAAATATACTCTAAATAGCTTAGTGTCTGACTTATTTTGCGATAGACAACGCATGTAATTCTGCACGTAGG